>JAABUV010000176.1_pt1 | contig 93955 bp, 69 predicted proteins | sample 5559971 | NCBI WGS metagenome assembly JAABUV01 (sample SAMN10711881, study PRJNA513362) | rock metagenome | isolation source: Antarctica rocks | place: Antarctica: Victoria Land, Knobhead nord | collected 2015-12-19 | reverse complement strand
AATCGGCAAGCTCAAGCGGTTCAAACGCGTCGCCATGCGATGCGAGAAGACCGACACCAGCTACTCAGCCATCATCAGTTTTGCGTGCGGACTGATGTTGGTTAAATCCGTCCACACGGCCTAGTGATGCAGCGTCCACCACGCGAGCAGGCTCATGGCTCCCACCAGGATGAATGGTGCGACAAGGCCGTAGACCTGGACCAAGTTCATGGGCGCATCCTCAAGAGCACGGTTCGTGCGATGAAGTGGCACACCAAGCCGCCACTCAGCCACAGAAACAGAAAGCCGGCGAAATACCATGCGGGGTAGTCGATGCTGCCCGGCGCGGTGCGATACGCGAACGCCGCGACGGGAACGATGACACCTGTCACTACTGCCGCAATGCCTACATTGTTGATTGCGGTGGCAGTGAGCTTGACCCGCTCGTTATAAACAAGGTCGGTCATCAGCTGAGGCGGCATGGCGCTCGGCTCCCGTCGCCTGAAAGCATAGCGCCGCAATTGCGAAATCACCAAGCGCGAGGCAAGGTTGAGGCTCTGTCTTTGACCAGGACCAATTTGTCGTAACTGCTCACCTGGGTTGATGGCGTGACGACAGGGCGCTGCATACCGCTGGTGGGGAAATCGTTGACGCGGTGACGGGCGGCTTGGTTCATCGTCTTTGTGATGCCCGAGGTAGACCTCAGCAAGCTGACCGATGCCGAGAAGGACGCGCTGGTCCTGGTGCTGTTCGCGCGCATCGAGGCTTTGGAAAAGCGGGTCGAGGAACTGACCCGGCCGCCCAGGACGGCGGACAACTCCAGCACGCCACCTGCCCGAGGCCACAAGCCGAACCGGCCATCGGGGGACAAGCACCCGCGCCGCGGCCGTCCCGGCACGGCCCGCGCCCTGCACCCTGATCCCGACCGCCTGGCCGAAGCCTGGCTGGACGCCTGCCCGTCCTGCCGGGCCGGCTTCCCCGCGGCCGCACAGACGCCGCAGAGCGTCTATGACCGCATCGAACTGCCGCCGGTGCGCCCGCTTGTGACCCGCGTGCATCTGTTCGGCGGACGCTGCGCCTGCTGCGGCGTGCGCTCCACCGCGGCTGCGCCTGCGGGGCTGGAGCCCGGCTCGCCGTTCGGCCGCAGCATCGAGGCCATGGTGGTCTATCTGCACTACGCCCACGCGATCGGGCTGGAGCGGCTGCGCGCGCTGATGGGCGAGGTGTTCGGCCTGTCCATCAGCGAGGGCGCGCTGTGCAACATCCTGGCCCGGGCGCGGGCGCCGCTGGGTGCGGCGGCGAGCGCGATCACCGCCACGGTGCGCGAGGCGCGCGTGGTATGCAGCGACGAGACGTCGGTGCGGGTGGCGGGCAGGACCTGGTGGGAGTGGGTGTTCGTGACTAGGGCGGCCGTGCTGCACCTGATCCGTCCCAGCCGGGGCCGGGTGGTGCCGGAGGCGGTGTTCGCGGGCGTGCGGCCCGGCGTGTGGGTGTCGGACGCGCTGGGCAGCCAGCGCGGGCATGCCGAGCGACGGCAGATGTGCCTCGCCCACCTGCTGCGCGATGCACAATGGGCGATCGACTGCGGCGACGCGGGGTTCAGCAGGCAGTTCAGGCTGTGGCTGTTGCGGGCCCTGGCGATCGGGCGAAGGCGGGACGGCTTGCGCGATACGACGCTGGTGCAATACCGCTCCGACCTGGAGCGAAGGCTCGACCGCATCATGGCGCACGCCGTGCCGCAGGGACGCGTGGGCGAGAAGCTGCGCCGCCGCATCGGCCGCTGCCGGGGGCACCTGAGCGTGTTCGTCGCCGACCGCGACGTGCCGGCGACCAACAACGTCTCCGAGCGCGCCCTGCGTCCGAGCGTGGTGTTCCGCAAGGTCACCAACGGGTTCAGGGCGGAGTGGGGCGCCGAGACCTGCGCCGCGTTCCGATCCGTCGTCAGCACCGCAAAGACACGCGGCGCAACCGTGCTGGCCGCCGTCCAGGACGCACTGCGCGGCGATACGGCCTGCGCACCAGGGTGAGAAATTACTTTGATTTTAACAACATTGAAGAATGTCAAAGCTTTATCGATAAAGAGAAAGCTAGCTCTTTTTAAGAGGGTATAAAATACTTACTATATTTATTTTGTCTTTATCGGAGTGGGTTCCAAAGGCCTCGGGCCTTTAACGGGTCTGAGCAGAGCCCAGCCTTGATTTCTGACGCACAGGCCCGGCGTTCTACCCCAGCCACAGCACGTCGCCGATCCGCCGCGCGCCCCCTGCGATCATCGCCAGGCGGTCGAACCCGATCGCGATGCCGCTGCACGTTGGCATCCCGTGCGCCAGCGCCGCCAGGAAGTCCTCGTCGAGCGGCCAGTCCTCGCCGCCCAGCACGTGCCGCCGCGCCCGGTCGGCGACGAAGCGCGCTCGCTGCTCCGCCGCGTCGGTCAGCTCCTCGAACGCGTTGCCCAGCTCCACCCCGCACACGAACAGCTCGAACCGTAGCGCCGCCCTCGGATCGGCGGGATCGCGCCGCGCCAGCGCCGCCTGCGCCGCCGGCCAGTGCGTCAGGAACGTCGGCCGCGCGCGCCCAAGGTGCGGCTCCACCCGCTCCAGCATCAGCCGGAAGAACAGGTCCTCCCACTCCTCGCCTTCGCGCAGCACCGCGCTGGCCTCGGCCGCAAGCCGCCTTGCGTCGCCCGCCGTGCCCAGCACGTCCGCGCCGGCGTGCCGCCGGAACGCGTCGGCCACGCTCAGCCGCTCGAACGAGTCCAGCGCCGTCCGTACGCCGCGCATCTCCACCACGGGCGGCAGCACCGCGCGCAGGAACACCTCTACCTCGTCCATCAGCCCCGCGAGCGAGGCCCCGGGCCGGTACCACTCCAGCATGGTGAACTCCGCGCGGTGCAGCGGGGCGTCCGCGCCCTGCGCCTCGCCGTTGCGCCAGACACGCGCGAGCTGGAACACCGGCCCCGCGCCCGCCACCAGCAGGCGCTTCATCGCGAACTCCGGGCTGGTGTGCAGCCAGAGCGGCTGCGGCGTTCCGTCCGGCAACTCGCGCAGCGTCGCGAACGGCCGCAGGTGCACCTCCTCGCCCGGTGCCGGCACCACGTAAGGCGTCTCGACCTCGGTGTAGCCGCGCGCCTCGAAGAACCGCCGCGTCGCCCGCGTCAGCTCCGCGCGCCGCCGCAGAAACGGCAGCCGGTCGGCGAGCGAATCAGGATGCCAGGTTGCCATGCCGACCTTCCGAAGCGGCATAGGCCGGAGAGCCCGGGCTGCACCGGTGTTCGTGTTCCTCGTCAGGCCGTTCCGGCAGCCCAGGCGGACGTCCGAAGTGTCCCGCCGGCCTCGTTCCGCGATCCACGACACGTGCCGCACGAGGCCGGTCAGCGTGCCGCCGGCCCAGCCAGATGACTTCCAAAGGCGCGACCTATGCCGGCGTCCGGAGGCAGAGCCGCCGGCCTTGCCCTACTCGCTGCCGATCGCGAGCCCCGCCCCGCGCGGATCAGTCGCGAAGCGGCACGACTGCTCCGCACCCGGCAGGTAGCGCGCGCATTCCGCCACGTTGGCCCGCCCCGGGTCCGGCACCGCAATCGCCTGGCCGGGGCGCCGTGCCCCGTCCAGCGCCGCCGCGACCGCGAGCGCGGCGCCGTCCTGCCCGGAGCCTGCGACCTCGGCGCGGAAGCCGTGCTGCGCGGGGCTCCACTCCAGCGCCGCCGACAGCATCGGCCGCGCCAGCGCCGGCGATGTCGCCAGCACCACGCCGGTGCCCGCCGCGACCCGGCCGGTGCCGAACAGGTTGTCCATGGTGAGCGCGCAGGCCACCGCGCCGCCGTTGCGGTCCAGCACCACGAAGCTGGTGGAGGCGGGCAGGGCGGGCAGCGCCGAGCCGCCCCGCGCGCCGGCCAGGATCGCCTTTGCGTCGGCCCCGGCGCGCACCGCGGCGGCGGCGGCCAGCGCCCGCGACTGCGCGCCCGCGAGGTCCCCGGGGGAGCTCAGCAGCGTCTCGAACGCGGCGGCGGCGGCCACGCCGCCATCGGCGGGCTCGGGCACGAACGCGACCTGGTCGCTGCCGGCGGCGACCGTGAGCGGCGCGACGGCGTGCGGCAGCGCGGTGCGCAGGTCGGCCGTCGCCAGCCCGCCGCCGGCCACCGCGGCGCCCTCCACCAGCCTGGCGGCGAGCGCGCCCTGGTAGAGATCGCCCACGCCCGCCATCCGAATCTGCGCCAGCGTGGCGGCCAGCGCCGGCTGCGCCAGCACCGCGCCCTCCGCCAGCGTGGTGCCACCCGCGGTGGCGAACACCGCGCGCGCGTTCGGGTCGGCGAGCAGCGGGCCGCCCACCTGGGCGAGGTCCTGGGCGAAGGCGCGCGACACCGGGGCGCCGGCACGCGCGAGCTGCTCGGCGGGAGCCACCAGCGCCTCGAACGGCTGGCTGCCATACAGCGCGTGCAGCAGGAACAGGCCGCGCGCCAGCATCGGCACCGCGGCCGGGCGGTCCGCGCCGGCGCCAGGCGAGGCGGGGGCGATCGGCGTGAACATGATCGCCTGCGGCACGCCGCCTCCCGCGCCGGCCTCGCGCGGCTGGTAGGCGAGGCACGCCCCGCCCGCCCCGAGCGACGCCCGCGACGGCAGGGTGACGGCCAGGGTGAACGCCAGCGCCACCGCCGCGTCGGCCGCCGTGCCGCCCTGGGCCAGCACCGTGCGCGCCGCCAGCGCCGCCTGCGGCTCGTCCGCCGCCGCGCCGCCGATGAATCCCGTCAGTGCCTGCGGCGTCGCGGCCTCGTCGCCGAGGACGAAGTCGCGCACCTTGGCTACCGGGCCGGTCGCCTCGCAGCCGCCGAGGCAGAGCGCGAACGCCGCTGCCGCACCTCGGGCCGCCGCGCTGCGTCGCAGCGCCGGCAGCCGCCCGGTCCGGGCAGGCCGTGCCACGCCGCGCCGGGCATCGCCACGTCCGCCCCCGCCGCCCTGGCCCCCGCCGCCCTGGTCCGCGCGTCCGTGCCCGCTCCGCTGACCCATGCTCGTCCTGCTCCAAGGCGAAAACCGCCGCGTCGGCTGCCCCGCCGCGACAGGACCGTGCGGCCCGCGCCGGCGCAGGCCATAGCGGCAACGACCGCCTGCGGCAACAATCCGGCTGGCGGGGAAGGGCAGCCGCAGGGCAGCAAGCAAGGCCGGGCTCTGCCCGGACCCGCCAAAGGCCAGGGGCCTTTGGAAACCCTTCCCTTCAGCAAGTGGATTCCAAAGGCCTGCCTTTGGCGGAGTTTGAGGCAGAGCCTCAAACTTGCCTTCTGCCTCCGGCGTCCCGTGTCTTCCGGCGCCACAGGGGCCGGGCCTCGCGCGTGGTCGCGGCCCGGTGCTACACCCGCCCGGCAACAGCCGGCGAGGCGGAACGATGGGTTGGGCCACACTGATACGCGCGCGTGCCGTGGCTGGTCTGCGGGCAGGCGGGTTCGCCACCGGCCTGGCTGCGGCCGCGTGGGTGACAACCGCCGTCGCGCCGGCGCGTGCGCAGGACGCCACGCCAGCGCCGCACAGCGTCGGCGTGCCCTCGCGCGACGGGTCGTTCACCCCGGCGCAGCGTGCGGAGATCGTGGCCATCTTGCGCGACGCCCTGCGCACTGACCCGTCCATCCTGCGCGACGCCGTGGGCGCGCTGCAGGCCGACGAGTCCCGCCAGCAGGCCGGCGCCACCCGCGACGCGCTGGCCACGCACCGCCAGGCGCTGGTCGGCACCGCAGGCGACCCCGCGGCCGGCGACGCACGCGGCCGGCCGACGGTGGTGGAGTTCTACGACACGCGCTGCCCGTACTGCCGCCGGATGGTGCCGGTGATGGCGGAGCTGGTCCGCGCCATGCCCACCCTGCGCGTGGTGTACAAGGACATCCCGATCCTCGGCCCGGGGAGCACGCTGCAGGCTAAGGCGCTGCTGTCCGCCCTCGCCCTGGGCGGCGACACGGCCTACCTGCGCCTGCAGGACGCGGTGATGAAGGACACGGCCGCGCCCACCGACGCCACGATCCGCGCCGACGCCCAGGCGGCCGGGCTCGACCCGGACCGCATCCTCGCCGGCATGGGCAGCCCTGCGGTGCAGGCGCGCATCGACGCCAACTTGGCGCTGTCCCAGGCGCTGCACGTCGAGGGCACGCCGGCGCTGGTGATCGGCAACCAGCTGATCCCCGGGGCGATCGGAGTCGACGACCTGAAGGCGGCGGTGGAGCGGGCGGCGGAGTAGGCAGGGAAGGTCGAAGGCTGGTGGTGCGTCAGCCCGTATTTCCGCGTCCAACTCGAAACGGTCGCCGCCTGCAGTCAGTCGCACTCCTATGCCTCGGGTGATGAGCGCCGGTTCCCGGGTCAAGGCCATCATGCGCGCCGACCCGTTCCGCTGGCATGTTCTTGACGTGGTGCGTGGCCTCTGCCTGCCGGATTGCTGGATCGGGGCAGGCTTTGTCAGGAGTGCTGTCTGGAACCACCTGCATCAACGCTCCCTGTCGCCGTTGACCGGCGACGTCGATGTGATCTGGCACGATCCCAACCAAACCGATCCTGGCAAGGACCTGGAGCATGAGGCGGTGCTGCGGGCGGCGGAGCCGTCCATTCCCTGATCCGTGAAGAATCAGGCGCGGATGCATACGCGCAACGGCGATGCTCCCTACGTCTCGGCGACGGATGCCATGCGTTGCTGGCCTGAGACCGCGACCGCAGTCGCCGTCAGGCGGCACGATCTGGATGACTGCGGGATAGCCGCTCCCTTCGGCCTGGACGATTTGCTGAACCTGATCCTACGCCCGACACCGCGGTTCTCGCGGGAGAAACGCGATCTTCACGAGAGCCGACTTCGGGCCAAAAGATGGGCTGCGTCCTGGCCTCTGCTGCGGGACGCTGGAGCGTAGGCCGGCTTCCTGCCCCGTGCAGACATTCAAGCCGAGGCGCCACGCAGAGGCTGCGCTTCCCTTCGGATGCGCCGGTCCAGGGGCGGCTCGCCCTTAGCGGGTTTGGGCAGAGCCCGACCTTGCTTCCTCCCGCTCCGTCAGGCCGCCTGCCGCCGCTCCTTACCCAGCACAAGCCGCAGCGCCTCGACCAGCGAGTCCATCATGGCATCGGTGTGGAACGGCGTCGGCGTGAGGCGCAGCCGCTCCGCGCCCACCGGCACCGTCGGGTAGTTGATCGGCGTGGCGTAGATCGCGAACTCGTCGAGCAGCCGTCGGCTGACCTCGCGGCACAGCGCCGCCTCGCCCACGAAGATCGGCACGATGTGGCTCTGCGACGGCATAACCGGCAGTCCCGCCGCCTTCAGCCGCGCCGTCAGCGCGCCCACGCGTTCGAACAGCCTGGTGCGGCGCGCGGGGTCATGGCGGAGGTGGCGCACGCTGGCCAGCGCCGCTGCCGCGATCGCCGGCGGGGTGGAGGTGGTGAAGATGAACCCCGACGCGGTGGAGCGGATGTAGTCCACCAGCTCGGCATTGCCGGTGATGTAGCCGCCGTGGCAGCCGAACGCCTTGGCCAGGGTGCCCTCGATGATGTCGACGCGGTGCGCCACGCCGTCGCGCTCGGACACGCCACCGCCGTGCGTGCCGTACATGCCGACCGCGTGCACCTCGTCGAGGTAGGTCATCGCGCCGTATCGCTCGGCGAGGTCGCAGATCGCCCCGATCGGCGCGATGTCGGCGTCCATCGAGTACACGCTCTCGAACGCGACCAGCTTCGGCGCGTCGGCCGGCGCCGCGCGCAGCTTGGCCTCCAGGTCGGCAAGGTCGTTGTGCGCCCAGACGTGCACCGTGGCGCCGCGGGCGGACTTGATACCCACGATCATCGAGGCGTGGTTCTTGGCGTCGGAGAACACCTGCCAGCCCGGCCGGCCCGGCAGCGGCGCCAGCAGCGTGTTCAGCGTCGCCTGGTTGGACACGTAGCCGGAGACGAACAGCAGCCCCGCCTCCTTGCCGTGCAGCGCCGCCAGCTCGGCCTCCAGTGCGGCGTGGATCGGCGTGCTGCCGGCAATGTTGCGGGTGCCGCCGGCGCCCACGCCCATGGCGTCGAGCGCCTCGCGCGCGGCCGAGATCACCACCGGGTCGGTGCCCATGCCGAGGTAGTCGTTCGACGACCACACCGTGACCTCGCGCGCCTGGCCGGCCTCGTCCCCGGTGCCCTCCATGGCGTAGACCGGGAACCGCCCGGCCTGTTTGAGCAGCGGGGCGAACCGGCGGTAGCGGCCCTGGGCGTGGATGTCGGCCAGGGTGCGTCGGGCGTGGTCGTGGAAGGGATGCATGGGGCGGCGCCTCAAGACAGGACATCCTTCTAGTGGACTGCTCGCGGCGAAATTGCGAGGGGAAGATCCCTGCCGGAACGGCGGGTCAACCATGCCGGGGCCACTGCGACAGGGCAGGGACGAGAGCAGTCCGGGCCACGGCTCCAGGCTTCGAAGCGGGACACGCGGAGGCGAAGCCGGGCAAAGGGCAGCAACCAAGGCCGGGCTTTGCTCAAACCCACCAAAACCTTCAAGCATGGGACCTTGGAAATCCTCCCCTGAGCAAGTGGATGCCGAAGGCTTGCCTTCAGCGGACTCCAGAAGCCCATGCTTGAAGGAGGGGCCTCCGGCCTTGCTTGCCCGTCCCTACCGCTGCTCCGCCGTCAGCTTCGGCACGGTGAACGCCTGCCCCGGGTAGATCAGTGCGGGGTCACGGATCTGCGCGCGGTTGGCGCGCAGGATCACCGTGTAGCGCAGCCCCTCGCCGTAGGCCGCGCGCGCCATGCGCCACAGGTTCTCGCCCGGCTGAACCACCACCTGACCTCTCGCGACCGAGCCTTTCGGCAGCAGCACCTTGCGGAACGGCAGCTCCACGCGCGCCACCACCGCGCCCCCCCTGCCGAGCTGGTCGACGCGGAGCTGGTGCAGCCCGGCCGCAAGCGAGGGCGGGGTCAGGTTCCAGCGTCCCTGCGCGTCCGCAGCCGCGTCGCCCATCGCGCGGTTATCCGCATACAGCCGCACCATCGCCCCTGGCACCGCATGTCCTGCGAAACGGATGTGCCCCGAGTCGTCGTAGTCCACCATGTCCAGGCCCAGCGGCCCCGCCTGCGCGGAGCCCGGCGCCTGCAGCACCCGCGGCGCGGCGTCATTCGGTGCCAGCACTGCCAGCGCCGGCGTGCCGGCCTGCGGGTCGGGCACGGCCAGCAGCACCGGGCTGCTTCCCAGCACCTCCGTCGCGCCCGGCGCCTTCGGGTCGCGCGCGCTGAGCGTCAGCTCGCGCCCGCCCGGGGCGAGCGGGCGGACGGGCGTCAGCACCCATTCGCCACGATCGTCCGCCGTGACCCGGCCGAGCACCGTGGCGCCGTCCTGCACCGTGACCTCGTCGCCCGGCGCCGCGCGTCCGGCCAGCACAGCGTCGCCGCCAGGTCCCACCCGCACCACATCGAACGATGGCGGCGTGCGGGGCGCGGGAGCCGGCGCGGCGGCGCGGGGTGCTGCGCCGGCGTCCTCGCGCGCCTGGTCCCGGCCGGACAGCGCGGGCGCAGTGGCGGGGTCGGGCACGGCGATCCCGCCACTTGCCATGTCGGCAGGCCGTGTCAGACGCAGCGCCACCATGCCGACGCCCACCGCCACCACGAGCAGCAGCAGGGCCACGATGATCGCGACCGCGGAGGGGCGACGGAAGCGGGTGGGATAGTCCGAGGGCATGGCTGTTTCGATACAGCAATCTCGCCCGAACCGGAACCGCGAACCGGCAGCGGCGAGGCCCGGGACTGCAGGGCGCCAGCAGGCAAGGCTCCGCCAAGGGCCCTCTCCCCCAAGCATGGGGCTTTCGGAAACCATTCACTTAAGAAATTGGATTCTCAGGGCTTGGCCTTGAGCGGAGTCCAGAGGCAGAGCCTCTGGCCTTGCTTCCTGGTCGCACCCGGTCGTCACCGGTATCAGGCAGCGCCGCAACTAATCCCCGTCGTCGCGCTCCGCATCGTCGCGCAGCCGCCGGAAGGAGCGCACGCTAAACGGCAGCATGCTCACATAGACCAAGCCCAGCGCCGCCAGCGCCGCCCATGGGTCGGCCACCAGCACCGCCGCGAACACTCCGGTGCCGAGCAGCAGCGGCAGCACGTAGTACGCCGGCACCTTGAAGTTCTTGAAGCTCCACACCGGCAGCGTGGACACCAGCAGCATCGCCACGCCCACCAGCACCACGGCGGAGACCAGCGGGAACTGCGCGAGCACCCGGATCCGGTCCCAGCCCTGCTGCTCCGCCTCCAGGCCGAGGAACATCGGGAACAGCGCCAGCCCCGCGCCCGCCGGGGCGGGAACGCCGGTGAAGAAGTTGTAGGCGTAGGCTGGCGCCGGGCCGTCGTTGAGCTGCGCGTTGAACCGCGCCAGGCGCAGCGCCATGCACACCGCGAAGATCAGGCAGGGCAGGAACCCGTAGGAGCCCACGCTGCGCAGCGACCAGAGATAGAGGATGAACGCCGGCGCCACGCCGAAGCACAGGAAGTCGGCCAGGCTGTCGAACTCCGCGCCGAACCGCGACGTCGCCTTGAGCAGCCGCGCCAGCCGCCCGTCGAGTCCGTCGATGCACGCCGCCACCAGCAGCGCCGCCGCCGCCGCCGCGAACCGCCCGTCGAGCGCGAAGCGCATCCCGGTCAGCCCGGCGCACAGCCCGAGCATCGTCATCAGGTTCGGGATCATGCGGTTGAACGACGGACCCTTGAAGCGCGGCCGGCGCCGCAGCCGTCGCCGGCGCAGGCCGGCGCTTTCCCATGCCGCCGCGTCGGGGATGCGGTCCTGCGTCCCGTTGCGCCCAGGGTCCGGCAGGGGCAGCACGGTTGGGAACACGGGGCCGGCTGCGCCCGGAGTCTCGCGGCTCACGCCAGCAGGTCCGACGCGTCCAGGACCGCAGGCGACAGGACCGCCACCGGCGGCGTGGCTGGGACCGGATCGTCCGGTGCCGCCTGCGTGCCGTCCGCCACCAGGTCGAGGGTCGCGATCACCGTCTCGCCGCCCACCATCGTCTGCCCGACCTGCACCAGCGACTCCACGCCGGGCGGCAGATACAGGTCAGTGCGGCTGCCGAAGCGGATGATGCCGAACCGTGCGCCGGCGTGCACCGCTTGGCCCTCGCGCACCCCGCACAGGATGCGCCGCGCGATCAGCCCCGCGATCTGCACCACCGCCATCGTCCGCCCGTTCTCCAGACGGAGTGCGAGGGCGTTGCGCTCGTTGTGCTCGCTCGCCTTGTCCAGGCTGGCGTTGAGGTACTTTCCGTGGCGGTAGGCGATGCGCGTGACCACGGCGTCCACCGGCACCCGGTTCACGTGGACGTTGAGCACCGAGAGGAAGATGCCGACCCGGATCCGAGGCGCCTCGCCCAGGCCCAGCTCCGCCGGCGGCACCGCTGGCCCGACCACCACCACGCGCCCGTCCGCCGGCGCCACCACCGTCCCGGGGCGCTGCGGCGCGAACCGCTCGGGATCGCGGAAGAAGTACAGGCAGAACAGCAGCAGCACGATGCCCAGCCCGAGCAGCACCCCGCCGATCGCCGGGTGCCACGGGCACAGCACGAGGCCGAGCAGCGCCAGCAGCGCGGTCGTGGCGATGAACGGCCGGCCCGCCGGGTGCGGCGGCGCCATGACCATACGCAGGCTTTCGATGAGATGCATGATGTCCGGTCTTGGAACCGTGCGGCGGCCCGCGTCAAGCGGATCGGTTCGCCTCGCACAGGAAGCAAGGTTGAGGCTCTGCCTCAAACTCCGCCAAAGGCAAGCCTTTGGAATCCCCTTGCTGAAGGAAAGGGTTTCCAAAGGGCTCGGCCCTTTGGCGGGTCCGGGCAGAGCCCGGCCTTTGCTTGCTGCCTCGCCTTCGCGCCCGGTTAACCTCTGGCCGCCATGCTGCGCCCATGGACTCCATCGACCCGCTTCTCGCCGCGATCGCGCAGCAGCGCGCCGGTCGCCTCCCCGAGGCAGAGGCCGCCTACCGCGCCCTGCTCGGCCTCGCCCCGGACTGCGCGCCCGCGCTGTTCCTGCTTGGGCTGCTGGCGCTGTCCACCGGCCGTGCTGCGGAGGCTGCGGCGCTGCTGGCCCGCGCGGATGCCTTGCGGCCCGGCCATCCCGGTCAGGTGCTGGCGCTGTGCCGCGCCCTGCTCGCCGGGCATCGCCCGGGCGACGTCCCGGCCGCCGTGGCGCCGCTGCTGGCCGATGTCGCGCAGCCTCCGGCCGTGCTCGCCGAGGCGCACTTCCTGCATGGCTCCGCGCTCAACGCCCTGGCGCGGTTCGGGGCGGCGGCGCAGGCTCTCTCGCTCGCCGTGGCCGCCAACCCGTCGCACGCTTCGGCCCACGCCAACCTCGGCAACGCCTTGGCCGACCTGGACCGCCCCGAGGCCGCCGAGGCCGCGCTGCGCGAGGCGGTCCGTCTCGACCCGATGCTGGTGGAGGCGCATGTCAGCCTGGGCCACGTCCTCGGCGAGCGCGGCGCCACCGCCGAGGCCATCGCTGCCTGCCAGCGCGCCATCGACCTGCGGCCCGACCTCGCCGCCGCGCATTGGAACCAGGGCATCGCCTGCTTGCTCGCCGGCCGCTTCGAGGAGGGCTGGGCGCGCTACGAGTGGCGCAAGCGCCGCTTCCCGCACGCGTTCGCGGCGCTGTCTGGCCCGCACTGGCAGGGCGAGGCGCTCGACGGCCGCCACATCCTCGTGCTCGCCGAGCAGGGGTTCGGCGACGCGATCCAGCTCGCACGCTACCTGCCGCTGCTGGCCGCACGCGGCGCCCGGGTGTCCCTGCGCTGCGCCGCGCCGCTGCGCCCCCTGCTGCGCCAGCTCGCGGGCGTGGCCGTGCTCGGTGACGGCCCGCTGCCTGCCTATGACGTCTGGGTGGACCAAATGAGCCTGCCGGGCCTGTTCGCCACCACGCTCGACACCATCCCCGGTCCCTCGCCCTGCCTGCGCGCCCCCCCCCCCGCGCTGGCCGCGTCCTGGCGGCGCCGCCTCCCGCCCGACCGCCGCGTCGGCCTGGTCTGGGCCGGCAACCCCGCGCACTCCAACGACCGCCGCCGCTCCATGCCGCCCGACGCCGTGGCTGCCCTGGCCACGTCGTGCGCTCCCCGCCTGGTCGGCCTGCAAGTCGGTCCGCGCGCCGGCGAGCTGGTGGCGCGCGGCGTACCGGAACTGGGCCGCGCGCTCGCCAGCTACGCCGACACCGCCGCCGTGCTCGCCAGCCTCGACCTGCTGGTCACGGTGGACACCTCGGTCGCCCACCTCGCCGGGGCGCTGGGGGTACCCACCTGGGTCATGCTGCCGTATGCGCCGGACTGGCGCTGGATGCGCGACCGTCTGGACTCGCCCTGGTACCCGTCCGTGCGCCTGTTCCGGCAGGAGCGGGCGGGAGACTGGAGCGGCGTAGTGCGTGAGGTCACGGCTGTCCTGGCCCGCCAGCGCAGTCCGGCGATGGCGGAATAATATAAACGGCCGCAAAGGTTGACCTGTCGGCAAAGTAAGGCTGGGCTCTGCCCAGACCTGCCAAAGGCCAAGGTCTTTGGAAACCAATTTACTTAAATAACGGATTCCAAAGGCCCGGCCTTTGGCGGAGTTTGAGGCAGAGCCTCAACCTTGCTTGCTGAACGTCAGGCCGGCACGCCTATGCCGCGTCTCGCCGCCTGCGTGCCGGCGCCGCCGGCAGCGGTCCCGCCGAGTCCGGTGACGTCAGCGCCTGCAGCAGCGCCTCGCGCAGCAGCGCCAGCTTGCGTTCGTTCTCGATCTTCAGCCCGAACACGTCCTTGACGTAGAACACGTCCACCGCCCGCACCCCGTACGTGGTGACGTGCGCCGAGGCGATCTGCACGCCCTGCTCGCTGATCGCGGCGGTGACGTCATGCATCAGGCCAGGGCGGTCACGGCCGTTGACCTCCAGCACCGTATGGGTGTTGGACGCCCGGTTGTCGACCACGACGCGCGGCGGCACGTGGATCGCGCGCATCCGGCTGCCCATCAGCGCGCGCCCGGCCTTGAGGATGGCGGCGTCCATCGACAGCTCGCCGGCCAGCGCCTGCTCGATCAGCACCGACAGCTTGGCTAGACGGTGCGGCGCGTCGAACGCGCCGCCGGCTGCGTCCTGGATCCAGAACGTGTCCAGCGCCCGTCCGTTGGTCAGCGTGTGCACGCGCGCATCCACGATCGAGGCACCGGCCACCGCCAACGCGCCGGCAATCCGGCTTACCAGTCCGGCGTGATCGGTGACGTAGACCGTGACCTCGGTCACCGCGCGCGCCGGCAGCGCCTGGGTCTCGACCAGCAGCGGCGCGCGGCGCGCCTCGGCATCACGCACCATGTGGGCGTGGCGCACGTGCGTCTCCGGGTCGAACGACAGCCAGTAGCCGCCGTAGCCCAGCGCGAGGAAGGCGTCGCGGTCCGCCTTGCTCCAGCCGGCGGCGGCGAGGTTCTCGTCGCACGCCTCCTTGGACCGCGCCACGCGCACGTCGCGCTCGGTGGTGGCGAGCCCGCCCGCGAGCACCTCGGCCACCCGGCTGTACAGCTCGCGCAGCAGAGTCGCCTTCCAGCCGTTCCACACCCTGGGGCTGACCGCGCGCATGTCGGCCACCGTGAGCACCAGCAGCAGCTTGAGCCGCTCCGGCGACTGGATGGTGTCGGCAAGATCGAGGATGGTCTTGGGATCGTCGATGTCGCGACGGAACGCGGTCTGGCTGAGCAGCAGATGGTGCAGCACCAGCCAGGAGATCGTCTCCGTCTCCTCCGCCGACAGCCCGAGCTGCGGCCCGATCTCGAGCGCAAGCTCGGCGCCCAGCTCCGAGTGGTCGCCGCCGCGCCCCTTGGCGATGTCGTGCAGCAGGGTGGCCACGTAGAGCGCGCGGCGGGACTGCAGATCCTCCACGATCCCGGTCGCCACCGGCAGCACGTCGGACAGCTCGTTGCGCTCCAGCCGGTTGACCACCGCGATCGCCTCGATCGTGTGCTCGTCCACGGTGAACACGTGGTAGGTGTCGAACTGCATCTGACCGACGATGCGTGCCCAGTCCGGCAGGTAGCGCCCGAGCAGCCCGGTCTCGTTGAGGATGCGCATCCACTGCGCGCCGTCCACCCGGTTGTGCGCGGTGTCGCGCCCGCACAGCAGGTCGAGGAAGATGTCGGACGCGGCCCGCTCGCCGCGCAGCGCCACCGCGCAGCGCTCGTCGCGAATCAGCGCGCGCAGCGTGAGCGGGTGCAGTCCCACGTCGCGCTCGCGCGCCACCTCCAGCACCCGCAGCAGCGCCAGCGGGTCCTCGCGGAAATTGTGCCCGGGCGCCAGCACCAGCTTGCCGTCCGCGAGACCGAAACCCTGCGCGCGCAGCGCCGGGTCGGCCTTTGCGGCCAGCGCCGGCGGCCCGAGCGCTTGGCGCAGGATCGCGGGCTCCAGCACCAGAGTCAGCCGGTTCACCTCGCGCGCGGTGAGGAAGTAGTGGCGCATGAACCGCTCCACCCCGTCCTGCCGCCCGTGCCGCGTGTAGCCGATCCGCGCGCCGACCACCGGCTGCAGGTCGAAGGTCAGCCGCTCCTCCGCGCGCCCGGAGACGTAGTGCAGGTGGAAGCGCACGCTCCACAGGAAGTCCCAGGCCCGCCGTGCCTGCGCCACCTCGCGCAGGTTGAGCAGCCCGCAGGCCACGGATTCCGGGTGGTCGAGCCGCTCGAACACCGGCCCGAGCACGTAGCGCATCATCCAGTACAGCGTCTGCAGGTCGCGCAGGCCGCCGCGGCCCTCCTTGATGTTGGGCTCCACCAGGTAGGCGCTCTCGCCGAAGCGGCGATGCCGCGCCGCGCGCTCCGCCTGCTTGGCCGCGAGGAAGCTGCCGGCGTTGTGCTGGTTGCTCTGTGTGAACTGCCGGCGGAACTCGTCGAACAGCGCCGTGTCGCCGTCGATCAGCCGGGTGTCGAGCAGCGTGGTCGTCACCGTGACGTCGCGCGACGCCTGATCGAGGCACTGCGCCACCGAGCGCGTGGCGTGGCCAACCTTCAGCCCCAGGTCCCACAGGAAGTAGAGCATGTACTCGACGCGCCGCAGCAGACGCGGCGAGGGTTGGTCCGGAGTGAGGAACAGCAGGTCGATGTCGCTGAACGGCGCCAGCACGCTGCGGCCGTAGCCTCCGGTCGCCACGATCGCGAGCGTCTCCTTCGCGCCGGCGTCCTGCTCCGTCGCGTCGCCCTGCCTGGCGCCCCGGCTCGCGGCGCTCTGCCCGGTGCCCTGGCTCCCGACGTCCTGTTTCCCGGTGCCCCGAGTCCCGGTGCTTCGGCCAGCGCCTTGCCGGTGTCCGGCGGACAGCACGCCCTCGGGCCGGTACAGGGATTCGGCATGCTCGTGCAGCGCCACGATCAGCTCGTCGGCATGACCGGACAGCAGGTGCGCCGCCTCCAGCCCGGTGACCTGGTAGGACTCGAAACCCTCGCGGACCTGCTGCTGCACCCGTGCCAGATGACGGCGGAACAGCGCGAGAACCGTGTCGCGGGGCGCCTTCCCGCCGCCTTGCCCGGCAACCAGCACGGCCATCGCCGTCGTCAGCGACGGCGTGCCTTGCATCTCTGGGGATGGATCCTGTGCGGCCATTGCCGCGAGAGTAACGCCGGATTGCCGGTCATGACAGGGATGTTATCGCGCCCGGTCCGGCTTCCGGCGCCTGTGCGACCGTGCCGGCGCCGGCCATCGCGAACAGGCGCGGTGGCAGGTGGCAGGCTCCCGCCCGCACCCGGGGTGGCCCTGGGCAGGCACCCTCCGAGGCCAGGGATTCCAGGGCGCGCCGGAGTGCTGACGGTGCATGGCCAGCCGGTCCGGAACCTCGGCGGTCGTCGATGCCCTCGGCGGCCGAGCACAGGATGCCAGGTCCGCCATTCACCAGGATCGAGGCGGTGGCGCCGGGTGGGTTCCGGAGCGGCCGGTCACGACGTCGCCCTGGACAGGCCCTTGAGGTGATACAGCGCGTCCAGCGCCTCGCGCGGCGACAGCGCGTCCGCATCGATCCGCGACAGCGCCTCCAGAACCGCCCCCGCCGCCACCTGCGCCGCCGTCGCCGCCTCCTGCGTCGCGCCGTCCTGCATGGCCCTCTTCTGCGCGGCCGGGTCCCGCGTTGCCCCATCCTGGTCCGGTCCGACAGGCGGGTGCCCGGGCCCGGGAGCCTCCTCCGCGGTGCCCACGCCCGCTTGCTCCGCGCCGGCGCTTGGCGGGTCCAATCCTGCAAACAGTGGCAGGTCCTCGCGCGGCCGCTCGCCCGCCTCCAGCCGCGACAGCAGCAGCCCCGCGCGCCGCACCACGACCGCCGGCACGCCCGCGAGCCGCGCCACGTGCACGCCCCAGCTCCGCCCCGCCGCGCCCTCGGCCACCTCGTGCAGGAACACCACGCCGTCCTTCCACTCCTGGACCCGCATCGTGTGCGGCCGCATCCGCGCGAGGCGCCCGCCTGCGACGCCGCCCACCGCCACCGGGCCGGAGCCGCCGCCGAGCTGCGCCAGCTCGTGGAAGTGCGTGGCGAACACGGTGCGGCAGCAGCAGCGCTCGTGCAGCGCCTCCAGCACCGCCCAGGCGATCGCCAGCCCGTCCAGCGTCGCCGTGCCGCGCCCGATCTCGTCCACCACCACCAGCGAGCGCGGACCCGCCTGGTGCAGGATCGCGGCGGTCTCGGTCATCTCCACCATGAATGTCGAGCGGCCCCGGGCGAGGTCGTCCGCGGCGCCGACGCGGCTGAACAGCCGGTCCACCACGCCGATCCGCGCCCTGTCCGCCGGTACCGGCAGCCCCGCCTGCGCCAGGATCACGATCAACGCGTTCTGCCGCAGGAAGGTCGATTTGCCCGCCATGTTCGGCCCGGTGAGCAGCAGCACCCGGCGCTCCGGCGACAGGTCGCAGTTGTTGGGCTGGAACACCGTGGCCTCCGGCTGGTCCGCCGGCCCGGCGGCAGGGCTCGTCGCCGGGCCGGATGCGTCGTCGTCCGCCTCCTCGCCTGCCGCGCCTGTCATTCCGGCGTCTGCCGTGCCGACGCCCGCACGCTCCATGGCTCCGGCACCCGCCCGACGCGCCCGGACCGGCCGGGCCGACCCGGCCGCGGCGCCCGGCAGTCCCGCCAGCGCCGCCTCCACCACCGGGTGTCGCCCGGCCTCGACGCGGAACGCCACGTCCGCGCTCACGACCGGCCGGCACCAGCGCCCTCCCTCCGCCAGACGCGCCGCGGACTGCGCCACGTCGAGCCCCGCCAGCGCCGCCGCGGCCGCCGCGATCGCGTCGCCCTCCGCCAGCACATCGGCGACCAGGCGTGCGAGCACCGCCCGCTCCCGCGCGCCGGCCCGCTCCGCCGCCTCGGTGATCCGCCGGTCCAGCTCGCCCAGCTCCACGCTGGAGAACCGCGCCCCGTTCGCCATGCCCTGACGCAGCGTCAGGTCGGGGTGCGCGCGCAGCGTCTCCACCGCGACGGCGGGCGCCTCGACGACGTAGCCGAGCTGGGCGTGGTGACGGATGCGCAGGCTCGCCACGCCGTAGCGCTGCGCATAGTCGAGCTGCAGGGTGGCGATCACCCGGCGGCTGTCGTCGCGCAGCGCCCGCTCCGCATCCAGCTTGCCGTCGAAGCCGGCGGCCACCGCGTGACCGTCGTCGCGCACCGGCGGCTGCTCCACCAGCGCCCGCGCCAGCAGCATTCGAAGCGCCGCCAGCCTGCCCGTGTCCGCCTCCGTTGTGTCCGCCTCCGTCATACCCGCTTCTGGCGTCACAGGGCGCGGGGCACCGTCGGCGTGCGGCCGTGCCGCGGACCCCCGTGCCGGCCGCTTCCCGGCCAGCACCTGTCGGGCCGCTGCCAGCATCCCGGCCGGCACGCCACCCGGCAGGCCGAGACCTTCGGCACCGACGCTCCCTGTCGGCAGGCCGTGCGACTTGGCCGCCGCCAGCGCCGCGCGTGCCGCGTCCGCCGCGGCCAGCCCGTCTCGCACCGCAGCCAGATCGCGCGCCGTGCCCCGCCCCAGGGACAGCCGGCCCAGGGCCCGCGCCATGTCGGGCACCCCGCGCAGCGCCGCGCGCAGCGCCGCCAGCGCCGCGGGGGCCTCCAGCAGCCAGCACCACCCGTCCTGCCGGCGCCCGATCGCTCCGGGGTCGGTCAGCGGCGCCGCGAGGCGCTGCGCCAGCAGCCGCGCACCCGGCGCCGTCAGCGTGCGCGACACCGCCGAGAACAGCGACGGACCGTCTCCGTCGCGTGCGCGCAGGATGTCCAGGCTCGCCCGCGTTGCCGCGTCGAGCGCCAGGTGCCGTGCCTCGCCCAGCGGCACCGGCGGGGACAGGCGCGGCAGCCGCCCCGCCTGGGTCGCCCGCACGTAGTCCAGCGCCAGCACCGCCGCCACCGCCTCCGCGTCAGAGAAGCTGCCGAACGCGTCCAGGCTGCGCGCCCCGAACGCCTCCGCCAGCCGCGTCCGCGCCGCGGACGGGGGCGACGGCTCGCGCGTCGGCGCCCGCCTCGCCTCCCATTCCCCCAGCGCCACGCCTGGGGGCGCCAGGATCTCGGACGGCTCCACCCGCCCGAGCAGCCCTGGCAGCCCGTCCGGCGCCACCGCCTGCGTCTCGAACAGCCCGGTCGACACGTCGAGCCACGCCGCCCCGAACCCTGCCGCGCCCGCCGCCCGGCCTGGCCCGGCGCCCGACCGCGTGCCCGGGCCGTCGCCATCAATCGCGCCGGACACCAGCGCCAGCAGCAGGCTGGGCCGCGCGGCCTCCAGCAGCGCGTCCTCGGTCAGCGTGCCCGGCGTCACCAGCCGCACGATCGCCCGGCGCAGCGGCCCGCGTCCGGACCGCTCCGAGGCGGCCTCCATCTGCTCGGCCACCGCGACGCGGAACCCGCGCCGGATCAGCCGCGCCAGGTAGATCTCCGACGTGCCCACCGGCACCCCGCACATCGGCACCGGCGCGCCCGCATGTTCGCCGCGCGCGGTGAGCGCGATGTCGAGCGCCGCCGCCGCCGCCTGGGCGTCCTCGAAGAACAGCTCGAAGAAGTCGCCCATGCGGAAGAACAGCAGCGCGTCGGGCTGCTCCGCCTTCAGCAGGAACCATTGCGCCATCGTAGGGGAAGCGCCGGCGGCGCGTGCGGCTGTCATTCCCCTGCCTAGCAAGACCTGCCCGCCGCGCCAAAGCGGCGCCGCGAGTCAGAGCCGCAGGCCGATACCGACGGCGGTGGAGTGCGGCCGGCAAGCCAGGCAAGGCCAGAGGCCGAGCCTTTGGAATCCACTTTCTTAAGGAAGGTTTCCAAAGGCTGGCCTTTGGCGGGTCTGGGCAGAGCCCAGCCTTGCTTGCTGACACGTCGGCGTCTGGTCCGCGGCCCGTCCAACGAAGAGCCGGCCGGTTCTGCGCTCAGAAGCCCAGCATCTCCGGCGCGGGCGACAGCCAGTCGGTCTCGCGCACCACCACGGACCGCAGCAGGTCCAGCACCCCGCCGCCGGCATCCGACCGGCCGGAAAAGGCGTTGGCCATGACCACGCCGCCGAGCAGGCTTCCCGCCGCCTCGACTCCGGCGAAGGCCATCGACCAGTCCGCAAAGTCGCGTGCCGTGATGAGGCCGGCCTGCAGCACGGTCACCTCGCCATGCCGCTCGTCGCACTGGATGCGCTCGAACGTGCGCTCCACCGTGTCGACCGGACCTTCCAGCACCTGGGCGAAGCAGCCCCGGCTGAACAGCAGGCCCCCGGTGATGCCGTCACGCGCGTTGTTGTGGCGCGAGCAGGCCAGGATGCCGCGGATGTCGGCGGCAACCGCCTCCGACGTGCCGGGAACAATGTTACGGCTGCAGTACAGCACGCGATAGAGCTGGGCCATGGTATCCGGGTCCTTTCAGGTGGCCGGAGTTGACGCTTTGGAACCGTGCCGGGCGAACTTGGCGATCAGCTCGCTGATTTCTTCCACGGGAACGGGCCGGCTGTATAGGTAGCCCTGTACCGAGGTGCAGCCCTCGGTGCGGATGCGGTCGAGCTGCTCCGAGGTCTCGACGCCCTCGGCGATCGTCGACATGCCCAGGCTCACCCCCAGCGCGGTGATCGCCCGGATGATGGCGTTTTGGCCGGTGGTATCGCCGCGATCCTTCACGAAGGAGCGGTCGATCTTGATCTTGTCGAACGGGAAGCTGTGCAGTTGGCTGAGCGAGGAGTAGCCGGTGCCGAAATCGTCCATCGCCACCCGGATCCCCATCGCACGGACCTGGTGCAGCGCCGCCAGCACCGCCCCTTCGTTGCGGAGCAGCACGCTTTCGGTGATCTCGATCTCGAGCCGCGCGCCGGGCAGGCCGGAGGCTGCGAGCGAGCGGGCGATCACGGCGACCAGCCGGGTCGTGTCCTCGAACTGGTGCGGCGAGACGTTCACGGCGACCGAAACCCCCTCCGGCCAGTGCATCGCCTCGCGGCAGGCCTCGCGCAACACCCATTCTCCCAGCGGCACGATCAGGCCGATCTCTTCCGCGACCGGGATGAAATCGACGGGCGACACCAGGCCGTGCTCCGGGTGGCGCCAGCGGAGCAGCGCCTCGAAGCCGACCACGGAGTCCGACTCCAGGTCGATCTGCGGCTGGTAGTGCAGCTCGAACTCGCCCAGGCTCAGCGCCTTGCGCAGGTCGATCTCCAGCGTGCGCCGTGCGAGTGCGCGGGTGTCCATCTCGCGCTCGAAGAGGCTGAACGTGCTGCGGCCGGATTTCTTGGCGTGATACAGCGCCAGGTCGGCGTTGCGCAGCAGCAGGTCGTGCGTGGCGCCATCCTGAGGAGCGAGCGCCACCCCGACGCTGGCGCCGACGTTCACGAGGTGCCCTTCGATCAGGTACGGACGGCCGAGCACGTCGACGATGCGCTTGGCCAGCTGCGCCATCCGGTCCGGTCCGGCCGCCGGCGAGATCAGCAGGGCGAACTCGTCGCCCCCCAGGCGCGCCACCACGTCCTGGTCGCGCAGCACCGAGTGCAGCCGCTTGCCCACCAGGCGGAGCAGCGCGTCGCCGATCGGATGGCCCAGCGTGTCGTTGACCGCCTTGAAACGGTCCAGGTCGATCAGGAGCACGGCCGAGTTGGTCGCGTGCTGGGCCGCCTCGCCATCCACCGCGTCGCCCGGCACGAGTTCGGCCAGGGCGAGTTCGGCCAGCCTGGCGGTGACCCGTTCGACGAACAGCTGCCGGTTCGGCAGGTCGGTCAGCGGGTCGCGCATCGCCAGTTCGATCGCGTTGGTCCTGGCCACGTGCCAGGCGGTGACCTCCTCCACCGTGGCCATCCAGTGCCCATCGCCGAGCGGTGCCACGTGCAGCGCAAAGATGCGCGGCGCCGGCCCGGCCGGAACCGAGAACGTGCTCCGGTGCGCGGCGGTGTCGTCGATCGCGGCGAGGAAGATCGCGTGCAGGCGCTGCACGGCAGTCCCGTCCAGCGCCGCGCTGTCCTCGAGCAGGTCGAGCACGGTGACGGCGTGCTCCATCGCGGCCGGACGGACCTCCAGCGTCTCGGCCAGCGCGGTGTTCGCGAACACCACCTCCAGCGTGCGGTCGAAGGTCAGCAGGCCGAGCGGCAAGCCGTGCAGCGCCGCGTGCAGGTGCGAGGCGGCGCAGGACCGTTCGCGCACGCACCTGATCTCGACGTCGGCGGTGGGCGAGGCTGGGTGGCCAGGGAACACGTCGGACTCCGCCGGAAGGGACAGCGGATGTCGCCGACCCGTGTCGGCAGCGTCCTGGCCCGTGCGGCCGCAGCGTATGGCAAGGAGTTTTCCGACCGGTTAAGGCGCAGTTCTGAGGAGCGATCGGCTGCGGCGGAGCGGCAGGGCGGCCTCGCCCGTGCGACGGCAGCCTCGTCCGCGCCCGGGTGGCCGTATGACAGGGCCGGACGCAGGCCTCCCGGGCCAGCACCTTGCCCGCGGACTTGCAGGCGGAGGAGCTGTCGCGCCGGCGGCGGCTCCGCACGGTTGCGGGACGTCGCCCGCCGCGGCAGGCAAGGCTTCGGCGCCCCGCGAGCCGGACACCGAACCCTTCCGACCGCCCAGGAGGCTCCGCACCTGCGGAGCCTCCTGGGCGGCTCGACTACTTCAAGCCGCTCTTCTGGTTCACGCCCGCCTCGGCCAGTTCGAGCATGAACGTGTCGTACGGCTTGAAGTGCACGCGGTCGCTCACCGCGAACAGCGTGGCCGGCGAGTAGAGGAACAGCACGTTGGCCTGGTCATGGACATAGGACTCGATGGCCATGACCTGCTTCTCCTGCTGCTTCTCGTCGGTCGTCCTGAGCAGCTGGTCGTACATCGCGTCGAACTTCGCATCCACCGGCATGGCGCGGAACGCCCCGTCCTTGCCGAAGAACTCGCGGTGCACGACGCTCACCGGGAACGCCGACGTCCAGTCGAACGCGAAGGTCAGCTTGATGTCGTCCTCCTTGGCGGTGGCGGCCTCGTAGTCCGGCTTCACCGTCAGGCCGACCGCGGCGAGGTTCTTGGCGATACCCTCGACGATCGGCTTCATGCGCTCGTCGGCCGCGACCGTCACGACGTTGCCGAGGATCCTCGCGGCCCCGATCACCGCCTTGGCCTTCGCGGCATCGTAGGCGTACGGCTTGACCTCGGCGTTGTAGCCGAACCGGCCCGGCTGGATTAGCGCCGGGATGACGCGGCCGCAGCCGCCCCCGGGACCGGCCAGCAGCGCGTCGCGATCGATCGCCGTATTCATCGCTTGGCACAGGGCGACATCCTTCCAGGGCGAGTCAGGCTTGTTCTGGTTGAACACGCCGACGAGCACGGTCTTGGCGTCGTTGACCATCACCTTGGCGTGGTCGGCCTTGAAGGCATGGGCCTCCGCCGGCGTCAGCTGCGTGACGACGTCGACCTTGTTGTCGCCGCTCTCCACGGACCTGATAGCGTCCGCCTTGGAGATGATGTTGTCGAACACGATCCGCGACGTCGGCTTGCGGTCCGGGTTCCAGTAGGTCGGATTTGGCTCGAGCACGACCTCGGGCGAACGCTTGTCGAGCACCGATACACCTGTCTTGAGAACAAATGGACCAGTTCCTCCACCAGTGCGGCAGCAAGCCTGGGCTTTACCCAGGCCCACCAAAGCCCCCTTCTTCAAGCACGCGACCACCGAACTCCTTGCTAAAAAAGTGGCCTCCAAAAGCTTGCCTTTGGCGGAGTTTGAGGCCGAGCCTCAACCTTGCTTGCGTCCCCTGCCTGGCCGCACCGCCTGCGGACGGCGCCGGGCCGCCGGTTGCCTGCGCTTGCCTGCCGGGATAGCCTTTCGGTACTGTGCGCGTAGGTGCGGTCGCGATGACGCCATCCCTGCCGACGCGAGCCGCCTTGCGCGATGCCCTGCCCGCCATCGTGGCCTACACGGCGGCCCTGGGCGGCACCGTGCTCTGCGCCGTGCTCGTGTTCGGCCGCGTGCCGATGGTCGGGCTGGCGCTGAACGCCGACACGCTGCTGCCGTTCTCGTTCGCCTGGGACCTGGCGCACGTGCCCGGGGCCTGGCATGGCCACGAGCTTGCGCGCATCCCGAGCCTGGTGCCCGACCTCGCGGTGCTCGGCAGCCTGCTGGCCGCCACCGGCTCGGTGCGGCCGACCCTGCTGCTCTACGGCGTGGCGCAGGCGCTGGCCTTCGTCCACGTCGGCGGCCTGCTCGCAGCCCATCTCGGCCGCGCCCGGCCCGACGCCGCCGCCCAGGCCGATGGCTGCGCCCTGGTGTTCGTGCTGTTCGCGGCGCTCGTGGGCCTGGACCTCGCGACCGCCAGCCACAGTGTCATCCTCGACGCGTTCCTGCCGGTCGATCATTTCGGTCCGTTCCTGGCCACCCCGCTCGGCGGGCTGTTCGCCGCGGAGCAGCTTCGCCGGCCCACGCTGCGGGCCGCCCTCGGCCTCGCCGTCTGCTGCAGCCTCGTCTATCTCTCCGACCTGATGCTGGTGGTCGAGCTGGTCGTGCCGCTGGCGTGCGCCTGCGCGGTGCCGGTCCTGGCCGGCCGCGCCGCGCCGCGCCGCGCCGCCGGGATCGCGGCCGCAGCGGGCGGCGGCCTGCTGGCCGGCTGGCTCGCCTTCCGCGCGTTGCGCCTGAGCGGCCTGCACTTCGAGGCCGCGCCCCCGCTCGCGCCCACGCTCGTGCTGGCCTCGGTCCGCGCCTTCCTGGCGCACGGCCCGGTGTTCGTCGCGGCACATTCCCGCGCGCTGGCGGCCGGGCTGTTCCTGCCGCTGGCGGTCTTCGCGGCGTTTCCCTTCACGACGCTGGTCCGGGCGCGCAGGAATGGCGACGTCACGCAGGCCTGCCAGGACCTGTTCCTCTGGTGCTTCGCCGCCGCGGGCATCGCCGGGAGCCTCGCCTTCACCGCGATCCTGTACATGGACGAGGGGTCGTACCGCTACCTGGTCGCGCTGTGGGCTTGGCCGGTGATCTTCCTGGCCGCCACGCTGCTGCGCGTCAGCCGGTTCCGCGCCGCGCCGGCTGCCTCGGCGGTGCTGGCGGCCTCCGTGCTCGCGACGTGTGTCGGCCTGGCGGTGTGGCCGCCCGCGGTGCTGCGCTGGGACCACGACGTTGCCGCCTGCCTGCGACCGCTGCAGGCGCGGCTTGGGCTGCATGCCGGGCTCGCCGGCTACTGGGAGGCGCGGCCGATCGAGGTGGCGACGGACTGGTCGATGCAGGTCGACCAGCTCGACGGCGACGGACTCGCCTACGACTGGGCAACGATCCGCGCTGGTATCGCCACGCCCTGGCCGACCCGTCCCGCCCGCCGCAGTACGACTTTATCGTGATGCGCGGCCTGCCGCCCGAGCGCATCCGCGCCGCCTACGGCGCGCCCGACCGGGTGGAGCCTTGCGCGGACACCGCCATCTGGATCTACCGCGACGCCGCCTCCCTCACCGCGGCACTGATCGCCAGGTCGCCCGCCCTGGCCACGCCCGGCCGCTGAGCGGCCCGGCCCGCGTCGCGACGGCGTTCCCGTTCCGGGTCAGCCTGATGCGAGCGGCACCAGACATCGGCCTGTCAGGAAGCAAGGCCGGGCTCTGCCCGGACCCGCCAAAGGCCGAGGCCTTTGGAAACCGTTTATGGAAATGGATGCCCGAGGCTTGGCCTTGAGCGGAGGCCAGAGGCCCCGCTTCCAAGCGATAGGCCTCTGACCTTGCTCGCCTTGCTTGTCGCATTGCCCGCCGCCTGGGTGACGCAGGCACGGCCGCCCGCGTGGACGTCATCCCTGCAGCGTCACGATCGCGCCGGGCGCTACAGCCCGACCACCAGGTTTCCCGGCATCATGGATTTCCTAACGTGCGCCGCGTCGATGTCGTGCACGTAGAGCTTGCCGTCCATCAGGGCCAGATGGCCGCTCGGAATGACGAGGTACTTCATTCCGCCCATGAAGAACATGCCGCCGTGCACGACGGCCTCGTTCGTCGTGGTGAAGGAGTCGAGGCTGCCGATCGCCGAGCCGTCGGGCGCATAGACCCACTGGCCGATGTGCTGACGCAGGTCGCTCGCGGTCATCGCCGCCATGTGCTGCGGGAAGGACATGGGCGCCTGCCATTGCCACACCCCTCCGTCGGCCGCGTGGGCGCACACGGACAGCGCCGTGCAGAAAAGGGTCGTGGCAAGGGCCGGGCGCATGGTCGCTCTCCATTGTTCAGTGGGCCAGGCGTCGCGTGCCTGACGTGTCGGACCCGGACGGCGGACTCGCCAGACACGGATCGGCCTTGGCGGACGTTGCAGGGTCCCGGGCACCAGGGATCGCCGGCGGTGCGCCCCTGGACCATTTCACCGTAAGGGAACTCGTTGCGAACGAGGAGTCTCGTTAGATCGCGAAAGTCTTCCATTCCCGAGTACCAAATCGGTAGCGGAACACCCTGCCTGTGACGCGGGAAATCGGATGTCATACCAACGGCCCTTGAGTGTGAACGGTCGGGCAAGCAAGGTTGAGGCTCTGCCTCAAACTCCACCAAAGGCAAGCCTTTGGAGTTCACTTGCTAAAAGAGGGAGGTTTCCAAAGGCTCCTGGCCTTTGGCGGGTCTGGGCAGAGCCCAGCCTTGCTTGCTGACAGGTCAATGCTTAGGGCTGCTGGTATCAGAACAAATTCGACACCGGAATAGAATTCGTGGAGCTGCCGCCCGACACGGTCACCCTGCCGCCGCGAACATCGCGGCCCTGGGCGGCCTCGGTGCCTTCCTGACGCTGACCGGCAACAAGGGAATGTCGACCAGCTTCGGCTGCGACACCATCCAGGCCGATGCCGGGATCGGCGTGGTCACGCCGCCGACCCCGCCGGTGTCGTGACCGCCGGATGGCAGCCTGTGGGCGCGAGGCATAGGGATGAGCAGGAGGCGGGCAAGGCCAGAGGCTCTGCCAAAGGCCAAGCCTTTGGAAGCCCCTTGTTTAAGGAAGGGATTTCCAAAGGCCTCAGGCCTTTGGTGGGTCTGGGCAAAGCCCAGCCTTGCTTTCTGCCGCGCTGCCGACTCCGAGCAGAATGTGCGCGCCGCACGCCTGCAACGCTCCGCGTCTGCGCGTGGACGGCCGCTCAGCCCGCCGTGGGCAGCACCGCGGCCGCCAGGATGCGTCCCGACCCGTCCTGGAGCAGCAGCCCCGCGCGCTGCCCTGCCGGCGGCGGCGCGTGGAGCTGCAGGGCGGCGCCGCTCCAGGACCCGATCGGCTGCACCGAGCGGACCACGTTCACCTCGGTCAGGGTGCGCCCGCCGTTCTCGCCGCCGCCGACCCGGGTGGTGTGGGTGTCGTCGAAGCCGATCAGCACCAGGTTACCGTGGCCGGCGCCGGTGCCGACGCGGACCGCGATCTCCGCGCCGGCCCAGCCGAGCTGGAGTTCGATCGGCGGCCGCGACGCCTGCTCCGACGCCGCCTCGGCGAGGGCGACGTCCACTGCCCCGCGGTCCGACCCGACCATCTCCCGCGTGCCGCCCACCACAAGCTGCGGCGTGTAGGCGTCGCTGCCCAGCGCGCTGGCGTAGGCACGCTGGCGCTCGGTCGCCGCGCCCGACGAGTAGAGGTCCTTCCAGCCCAGGCGGTTCCAGTAGTCGACGTGGAAATCGAGCAGCAGCAGGTCGGGTCGGGTTCGCCGCAGCTCAGCCAGCAGCGCGTCGGCCGGAGGGCAGGAGGAGCAGGACTGCGAGGTGAACAGCTCCGCCACCACCGGGGCCGGCATGGCGGGCGTCGCCTGCGCCGGCAGCAGCGTCGCCGCCTCCAGCAGGGACAGCAGAACCAGGGTGCGCCGCATCACCAGCCTCCGGACATTGTTCACGTGCCGTTCGCCGCCGCGGCCCCGCGCGTTACCTGGACGCCGTGCGGTTCCCGGGTAGGGCATCGCGCCGGAGGTGCCCGGCGCCGATGGTCTGCGAGACCGCACTGCGCGTCGCCGTCACGCAGGCCAGAGCGTGCAGGCCTGCGCCCGGGACCATGCCTTCGCGGACTCCGCGCCCGGGCTCGCCCGCCTCACGCCGGATCGCGCACCGGCTGCAGGATGACGTGCCGCACGGTGCCGGGCTGCACCGCGTCCGGCTGGACGGTCACGGGCGTCTCGACATACTGCGCCGGGAACAGCCGCTGCAGCGCCGCGACCTTGGGCATGTCGAAGGCGGCGATGTAGGGGAAGTCCGGGTGGCGCACCAGGAAGTCCTGGTGGTGCGCCTCGGCCGGGTAGAAGCGGTCGAGCCGGTCGACGCGGGTGGCGATCGGACGCGCGAACGCTTGGGCGGCGTCGAGCTGGGCGATGTAGGCCCGCGCCGCCCCGGCCTGCGCCGCGTCGCGCACGAACACCTCGGAGCGGTACTGCGTGCCGCTGTCCGGCCCCTGGCGGTCCACCTCGGTCGGGTCGAGCGCCACGCTGAAGAAGATCCGCAGCACCTGGGCGTACGAGACCTGCCCGGGATCGAACGTCACCTCCACGGATTCTGCGTGCCCGGTGGCGCCGGTGCTCACCAGCTCGTAGCGCGCCGTGGCCGCCTCGCCGCCGGCATAGCTCGACACCGCGCGGGTCACGCCGCGCACGTGCTCGAACACGCCCTGCACTCCCCAGAAGCAGCCGCCGGACAGCACCACGGTCTGCAGCCCCGCCGCCTGCGTCGCGGCGTTCGGCAGCGTGGCGCCCGCGGGCGCGGGCAGCGCCACCAGCGACGCGGCACTGGCGCCGGGAGAGCGCGCGTAGAGGCCCGCGCCGGCGACGGCCAGCAGCGCCGCACAGAGGGCCGCGCCCCGCCAGGCGGGGGAGGGGCGAGCGGTCGGATCGCGAGGGAGCATGCGGCGGGTCCTTGTCTTGAGGGCAGCAGGCGGGGCTGGGGGGCGGGGCTGAGGGCAGCAGGTGGGGCCGAGGGCGGCGGACGGGAAGGCAGCGCCCCATGCGGCGCGCCGGTGCCGGGCGAAGGGGGCTACAGCCCCACGACGAGGTGCTTCGGCGTGACAACCTTGCGGACGTGCGCGGCGTCGATGCCGTAGGCGTACAGCCTGCCGTCCATCACCGCCAAATCCTTGCCGGGAATGATGAGGTACTTCATGCCGCCCATGAAGAACATGCTGCCGTGGACCACGGCCTCGTTGGAGGTGGTGAACGAGTCGAGGCTGCCGATCACCGAGCCGTCCGGGGCGTGGACCCAGCCGCCGATGTGCTTGCGCAGGTCCTCCGCCCCCATCGCCGGCATCGACGCCGGGACGGTCATGGCCGGCTGCCACTGCCACACGGCGTCATCGGCGGCATGGGCGCCGGCGGACATCCCCACGGACGTTCCAAGCGACATCGCGGCAAACAGCAGGGCGGTGGCAATCGTCGATCGCATGGTCTCTCTCCGCTGAGGGGCGCGGCCTGCTCGGCCGCTGCATCCTGTTCGGCTGGGGCCATCCCCGGTTACGTCGTGCCCGTGCGAACCGGCCGCATCGCCGCGCAGGATGGCCCATCGGCGGCCATTTCCCCGGTGCCGGCGGCCCCTGGCGCCGGCCGATCGACAGGCAGGGCCGGGCGTCGCCCGTACCCGCCAAGGGTTCCCTCTTCAAGCATGGGGCCTTTGAAAACCACTTGCTAAAAACGGATTCTCAAGGCTTGCCTTGAGCGGAGTCCAGAGGCAGAGCCTCTGGCCTTGCCTTCGCGCCCTGTCGCACCCGGACGACATTGGTATAGGCTCGCGCGGTGCGCGCCGGTCCGGACTGTCATGGGTAGCGAGATGGAAGCGAGGCTTGCGCCGCTGATGCGCGTCGCGCAGGACGGCGACGCGGCGTCGTACCGCACCCTGCTGCGCGACTGCGTGCCGGTGATCGCCGCGGCCGCGCGGCAGAGCGGGCTACCGGCGGACCGCGTCGACGACGTGGTACAGGAGACGCTGATCACCATCCACCGCGCCCGCGCCACCTACGATCCGCAGCGTCGCTTCCTGCCCTGGCTGCGCGCCATCGCCCAGCGCCGCGCGATCGACGCCCTGCGCCACCACGGCCGTGGCGCCGGCCGCGAGGTGCACGACCCCGCCGCCTACGAGGCGCACACCGACGCGGGCTTCGGCGCCTTCGAGCAGGTCGAGCGGCAGGACAGCCACGCGGCGCTGCACGACGCGGTCGCGCGCCTGCCCGACGGCCAGCGCCAGGCCGTGGAGCGCCTGGCGCTGGCCGAGCAGACCCTGGACGAGGCCGCCGCGGCGACCGGGCGCAACAAGGGCGCGCTCAAGGTCAACCTGCATCGCGCGATCCGGGCGTTGCGCGCCAGGATGGCGCCGGACGTCGACGATGCGTGACGCATCGCGAGGCGATGACCATGCGTGACGCGTCGCGGAGCGGGCTCGGTGTCTGACCTGTCGCGTCACGAGGCGCTGATCGGCAAGCTGTGCGCCGGGTCGCCTGCGGTGCGTCGCCTGGCGCCGCCATGGCGGCGCGCGCTCGGCTGGATGGCGGCGGTGGCGGTGCTCGGGCTGGCGCTGTCGCAGGTCTCCGACCTCGCGGCGATGTGGCAGCGTCTGCTCGGCGCGCCCGACATGGCGCTCGCCGCGTCCGGCTCGGCGCTGACCGCGGCGCTGGCGGCGCTGGCGGCGTTCCAGACCAGCGTGCCGGGCCGATCGCGACGCTGGCCGCTGCTGCCGCTGCCCGGCGTGCTGCTGTGGCTGGGGGCGAGCGGGGCGGGATGCCTGCGCGCCTGGGCCGCCCCGGCCGCGCACGACCCCTCGCTGATCGAGGAACGCGTGTGCCTGGTGTTCATCGTCGGCGTCTCGCTGCCGCTGTCGCTGCTGCTCGGCCTGATGCTGCGCCGGGCGCTGCCGCTGCGCCCCGGGCTGACCGCGGGACTGGGCGGGCTGGCGGCGGCGGCGGCGGCGGCCACGCTGCTGAACCTGTTCCACCCCTACGACGCGGCGCTCAGCGACCTCGTGGTGCACGTCTTCGCCGTCGGCCTCGTGGTCGCGGCTAGCCGCCTGCTGGGCGGACGGGGGCTGCGCAGGATGGGGATCGCGGGTATCCCGCGCCGCCCTGATACCAGCGGCCCCTGAGTGTGCCCGGTCAGGCAGGCAAGGTTGAGGCTCTGCCTCAAACTCCGCCAAAGGCAAGCCTTTGGAATCCAATACTTAAGAAGAGGTTTCCAGAGGCCTCAGGCCTTTGGCGGGTCCGGGCAGAGCCCGGCCTTGCTCGCTGACAGGTCAATGCTTGAGGCCTTTGGCATGAGGCTGTCCGCACGCTCCCTGGGCGGCCCGTCCGCCGCCGGTGGCGCTGGCCGGCGCGCGAACCTCGCCCGCAGGGTGACGTTGAGATCCCGACCCAGGAAGCTGCTGGACAGATGAGCCAGACGCCGAACCAGTACGCCGTGCAGGACCTGGCCACGCAGTATGCGCAGCCGAAGTTCGAGGACCAGCCGCAATCCGCGCCGGGGCTGGCCCGCGACATGGTGTCCAGGCCCGACCACGGCGAGACCAGCTACCGCGGCTTCGGCCGCGCGGCCGCCACCTTCACCCACGCCCTCGCCAAGCAGGTCGCCAAGCGCGGCATCCGCATCAACGCCATGGCCTCGGGCCCGGTCTGGACGCCGCTGCAGCCCAGTGGCGGGCAGCTGCAGGAGAAGATCCCCGATCTCGGCTCCGAGGTGCCGATGGAGCGACCCGGGCAGCCGGCGGAGATGGCTTCGGTGTACGGGCTGCTGGCATCGCAGGAGTCGAGCTACGTCACCGGCGAGATCTACGGCGTGACCGGCGGCAACCACCTGCCATGACCGAGGAAGCGGGGCGCGTCGCCGGTGCCCTGCCGCTCGGGCAGTATGCGGCGCTCGGCGACGGGCGCAGCGTGGCGCTGGTCGGTGCCGACGGCTCGATCGACTGGTGGTGCGTGCCGAACATGGACAGCGAGCCGCTGTTCGACCGGCTGCTCGACGCGGAGTCCGGCGGGCGGTTCTCGGTGACGCCGGAGGCCGCCTTCACCGTGGAGCGGCGTTACCGCCCCGACAGCAACGTTCTGGAGCAGGTGTTCGCCACCGTCACCGGCCGCGCCCGGGTGACCAGCTCGCTGAACAGCGGCATCTCCGGGCGCCTGCCGTGGAGCGAACTGGCGCAGCGCGTGGAGGGTCTGGAGGGCAGCGTCGCGTTCGCCGTCGTGCTGCGACCGGGACGCCGGCTGGACCAGGCCAGTCCGTGGCGCGAGCCGAGCCCGCACGGCGACGTGCTGCACATCGACGGCGTGGTCGCGGCGTTCCGCGCCGACGACAGCGTGGTGCGGCGGGTGGAGGACGATTGCGGTATCGAGGCGCGGCTCGTCACCGGGCCGGGGTCGCGTGCGACGCTGGCGCTGCTGGCCTCTGCCGACGAGCCGCTGATCCTGCCGCCGCTGCCCGAGATCGACGCGCGCATCGACCGCTCCGACCGGTCGTGGCGGGAGTGGAGCGGCAACCTCAAGGTGGACGGCCTGTACGCCGCCGAGGTCCGGCGCAGCGCCCTGGCGCTCAAGCTGCTGCTGTTCTCGCCCACCGGGGCGATCGCCGCTGCGGCCACGACGTCGCTGCCCGAGCGCATCGGCGGCGACAAGAACTACGACTACCGCTACGCCTGGGTGCGCGACGTCGCCTACACCATCAAGGCGTTCCTGCGCGTCGGCGCCACCGAGGAGGCCAAGGCGGCGTTCTCCTGGCTGACGGCCACGGTCCGCCGCCACGGGCCGCGGCTGCGCACGATGTATCGCCTCGACGGCGCGTTGGCCCCGGAGGAGGAGGCGCTGGACCTGCCCGGCTACCGCGACAGCCGGCCGGTGCGCCGTGGCAACCGGGCGCGCGCGCAGGTCCAGCTCGGCGTGTTCGGCGACCTGATGGAGACCGCGGCGCTGTTCGTCGAGCGCGGCCACGTGCTCGATCTGGTGACGCGGCGCCTGCTCACCGAGGTGGCCGACCGCTGCGCCGACATCTGGCACAGCCGCGACTCCGGCATTTGGGAGCTGGAGCAGGCAGAGCACTACACCATGTCCAAGCTGGGCTGCTGGACGGCGCTCGACCGTGCCTATGCCCTGGCGGAACATGGGCAGATCGACGCCAGCCACGCCGAGCGGTGGAAGCGCGAGCGCGACCGCATCCGCGACTGGGTGGACGAGCACTGCTGGTCCGGGACGAAGCAGTCCTACACCGCGCACCCCGGCACCGACCGGCTGGACGCCTCGCTGCTGCTGGCGGTGCGGTTCGGCTTCGAGCGCCGCGACCGGCTCGCGCTGACCCGCGAGGCGGTTCGCCGCGAGCTGTGCCGCGGTCCGCTGGTCTATCGCACCACCGGCATGGACGCGGAGGAAGGCACCTTCACCGCGTGCGGCTTCTGGCTGGTGGAGGCGTTCGCGCTGCTGGGCGACAGGCCGGCGGCGGTGCGGCAGATGGACGGGATGCTGGAGCGCTGCGCCGGCGTGCTGGGACTGCTGACCGAGCAGGTCGACGCCGCGGACGGGCGGATGCTTGGCAACGTTCCGCAGGCGCTCAGCCACCTCGCGCTGATCCACGCGGCGGCGTCGATCAACGAGACGCCGGCTCCGCCCTGACGTGGCGCCTGACCCGTGGAACGATGCACGCGGTTTTGGCGCGGGACCGAAGCAAGCAGGCAAGACCGGAGGCCCCTCCTTCAGGCATGGGCCTCTGGACTCCGCCAATGGCAGACCTCTGGAAACCGCTTGCTTCAGGAATGGGTTTCCGAAGGCCCCAGGCCTTTGGCGGGTTCGGGCAGAGCCCGGCCTTGCTTGCGACCAAGCCGATCCGGGCCGCTGGCATCAAGCGTCGGTGGCCGACGCCGGTGAGGCCGTCCAGCATCACCAGCCGCTGCAGCTTGACGTTGGCTTCGTGCAGGTCCTGCTCGGACTTCTTGCGCCGGGTGATGTCGCGGCTGGCGAGGAGATGCCCCCTCCTCGTCGTCCAGCCTGCGGTCGATCATCTCGACCCACAGGGCCGTGCCGTCCTTCCTGCGCACGCGATCCTGGGCACGCGATGGCTGAGCGGCGCCCTCGCCCCGCTGGCGGTCGTGGCGGCGAGGTTCGCCGGGAAGGCCGGCCAGTCCCCGGGATCAACCGGCTGGCCGGGATGGCGCCCGACAAGCTCGTGCGGCTCGTAGCCGAGCAGCGACAGGCTTGCCGGCGAGACATACATCCGGCGCAGGTCCGGACCGAACCGGGTGGCGAGGTGCGGTGTCGCGGCACCGGCCCTGCGTCCAGGATGCCAGGAGTTTCGCGAAGGAGTCCGCGCCGTGAGCCGTTTCCTGCTTGCCGACCGACGCTTCCGGCCGCTGTTCCTGTGCCAGGGGTTGTCCGCCCTCGCCGACAACCTGCTGCGCAACGCCTTGGGCGTGCTGGCGCTGTGGTCCGCCGGCAGCCGAGGCGACGGCGCGGGCTGGATGGTGGCCGCGGCCGCCGGCGCCTTCGTGGCCCCGGCGGCCCTGCTGTCCGGCCTGGGCGGCGAGCTGGCCGACCGCATGGACAAGGCCCGCCTGATCCGCCGCCTCAAGCTCGCCGACGCCGCGATCGCCATCGCCGCCGCCGCCGCGCTGGCCGCCGGAGATCCCGGCGCAGTGTTCGCGGCCCTGGTCGCCGCCGGGATCGTGTCCGCCCTGTTCGGGCCGGTGAAATACGGCATCCTCCCCGACCAGCTCGCGCCGGGACGCCTCGCCGCCGCCAACGCCCTGGTGGAAGGCGCCACCTTCGCCGCCATCCTGGCCGGCACCCTGGGCGCCAGCCTGCTCGCCGGCCGCCGCGACGGCGCCCCCCTGATCGCGGCCCTGGTGGCCGCCGCCGCGGCGCTGTCCTGGGCCATCGCCTGCGCCATTCCCGCCACGCCGCCCGCCGCCCCGGCGCTGCGGGTGCGGGCCAATCTGCTGGCCTCCACGCTGGACCTCGTCCGCGCCCTGCAGGCTGACCGCCGCTCCTGGCACGCCGCCCTGGCCACCGCCTGGTTCTGGATGGTGGGCGTGGCTGTGCTGTCGCTGCTGCCGGCCCTGGTGCACGACACGCTGGGCGGCAGCGCCGCGCTGAACGGCCTGTTCCTGGCGCTGTTCGCGGCGGGCATCGCCTGCGGCTCGGCCATCGCCTCGTTCCTGGCCGGCGGGCGCGTGGTCCTGCTCACCGCGGTGCCCGGATGTGCCCTGACCGGCCTGTCGCTGTGCGCGGCCTGGCTGCTGACCCGTGCCACCCACCCCGGCGCCGGCGCCTCGTCCTGGCCGCTGTGCCTTGCGCTGTTCGCCGCCGCAACGGGCGCGGGGATGCTGGCCGTGCCGACCCAGGCGGCGGTGCAGGCGTGGGCCGCGCCGGAGCGCCGGGCCCGCGCGGTGGGCGGCACCAACGTCCTGGCCGCGGTCGGGATGGCACTCGCCAGCGCCCTGCTGGTGCTGGCGCAGACACGGGGTGTCGGCGCGCCGGCGTTGCTCGGCGTGGTCGGCGCGCTCTGCCTGCTGCTCGCCCCTGCGCTGCTCGCCCTGCCACGCGATCCCCGCGGCGAGCTGGCTTGGCTGCTGTGCCGGCTCCGCCTGGCGCACGGCGAGACCCTGCTCTGCGCAGGGCAGGCCGCAGATCCGCCGTGACTCCACGCCGAAGGTGTCCGCGTGCGTCCGCAGCGACGGCAGGAAGGCAAGGCCAGAGGCTCTGCCTCTGGACTCCGCTCAAGGCGAGCCTTGAGAATCCACTTATTTGAGAGAAGAGTTTCCAAAGGCCTCATGCTTGAAGGAGGGGCCTTTGGGTGGGTCCGGGCAGAGCCCAGCCTTGCTTGCCGACAGGCCAGTGTCCAGTACTGCCGGCCGATGGGGGCTGGTCAGCCAGACTCCGTTGCTATTGTAGTGGACCGAGCCGTTGGAGCCGTGCCGAGATGCAGCGTCGTGACGTGATCGCCGTCCTGTCCCTGCTTTCGGTGCTGCCCGGACTGGCGGGCTGCGTCGCGGTTCCGCCACCCGGGGCGCTGGACGATGCCGACCGGCAGGTCCTGTCGCGGATCGAGGCCTACCTGAACACCATCCACACGCTGCGCGCGCGCTTCGTGCAGACGTCCACCCAGGGGGACGGCCGCGGCACCGCCTGGATCGAGCGTCCCGGACGGATGAGATTGCAGTACGATCCGCCCAGCCGGGTCGTCCTCGTCGCGGCGCGCGGACGGGTCATCTACGCCGACGCGGCGACCGGCGGGAGCAGCAGCCTGCCGCTGACGCGCACGCCGCTGTCCATGCTGCTGGCCGAGCGGATCGTGCTGTCGGGTCCGGTGACCGTGGTGTCGCTCCGGCGGGCGCGCGGCCTCGGCGCCGCGCTCGCGCCGGAGGCCGCCCCGTCGATCGGGTCCGCCATTCCCGCCGAGGCCGGCCGCGGCGCTCTGCTGGACGACGCTCTGCGCAGCGTGGAGGTGACGCTGCGCAGCACCGAGCACCCGGGCCAGGGCCAGCTGTCCCTCAGCTTCTCGGATGATCCGCTGCGGTTGCGCGGCCTCGTGCTGGTGGACGGGCGGGGCGAGACGACACGGCTGAGCCTGAGCAGCGTGCAGGTCGGGGTGCCCGCCGACGACTCGTTGTTCCAGTTCAGGGCCTAAGCGCAGGCAGCCCGGCACTGGACGGAGAGTGCGGCCTCTCGCCGGGTGACGCGGAATAAACAAGAATGTAATGGCAGGGCGTCGCCCACTCGCCTATCAACCGGACCAGCACGCTTGACGCCGGCGTCGGTCGCGCCTGTGGGACACGACAGGAGCCAGCCCCGTCCATGATCGCGATCGTCCGCACCGCCCTGCGCAAGCCCTACACGTTCGTGGTGCTCGCCGTGCTGATCCTGATCTTCGGCGGCCTGGCCGCCGCGCGCACGCCCACCGACATCTTCCCCGGCATCGGCATCCCGGTGATCAGCGTGGTGTGGACCTACAACGGCCTGCCGCCGGACGACATGTCGGGCCGCGTGGTGTATTACTACGAGCGCACCCTGACCTCGCAGGTCAGCGACATCGAGCACCTGGAGAGCCAGTCGCTGCCCGGCTACGGCGTGGTCAAGATCTTCTTCCAGCCCGGGGTGAACATCGACGCCGCCCTGGCCCAGGTCACCGCGGCCTCGCAGACCGTGCTCAAGCTGCTGCCGCCCGGCATCACCCCGCCCTACGTGCTGACCTTCAACGCGTCGAGCGTGCCGATCCTGCAGCTCGCGCTGTCCAGCACCAAGCTGTCGCAGTCCCAGTTGTTCGACTACGCGCAGAACTTCATCCGCCCGCAGCTCGCGACCGTGGCAGGTGCCGCCATCCCTTCGCCCTACGGCGGCAAGATCCGCCAGGTGCAGGTGGACCTGAACCAGCACGCCCTGGAGTCGCTCGGGCTGTCCGCCCAGGACGTGGTGGCCGCTCTCGCCGAGCAGAACCTGATCATCCCCACCGGCACCGAGAAGATCGGCAAGTTCGAGTACACGGTCAACCTCAACGACGCCCCCACCCAGATCGAGTCGCTGAACAACCTGCCGATCAAGCGCGCCGACGGCACCATCGTCTACGTGCGCGACGTGGCGCAGGTCCACGACGGCAGCCCGCCGCAGACCAACCTGGTGCGGGTCAACGGCAGCCACGCGGTGCTGATGACCATCCTCAAGGCGGGCTCGGTGTCCACGCTCGACGTGATCAGCGGCGTCAAGAGGCTGCTGCCGCAGATCCGCGCGTCGCTGCCGCCCGGCCTGACGCTCAGCCCGATCGGCGACCAGTCGGTGTTCGTGCTCGACGCGGTGTCCGGGGTGATCCGCGAGGGCGTGATCGCGGCGGCGCTGACCGGGCTGATGATCCTGGTGTTCCTGGGCAGCTGGCGCTCGACGCTGATCATCACCGTGTCGATCCCGCTGGCGATCCTCGCCTCGCTGGCCACGCTGTCGGCGCTGGGCCAGACCATCAACGTGATGACGCTGGGTGGGCTGGCGCTCGCCGTCGGCATCCTGGTCGACGACGCCACGGTGACGATCGAGAACATCAACTGGCACCTGGAGCAGGGCAAGGAGATCGAGACCGCCATCCTCGACGGCGCGGAGCAGATCGTGGTGCCGGCCACCGTGTCGCTGTTGTGCATCTGCATCGTGTTCGTGCCGATGTTCACCCTGGGCGGTGTCGCCGGCTTCCTGTTCCGCCCGCTCGCCGAGGCGGTGGTGTTCGCGATGATCGCGTCCTACGTGCTCAGCCGCACCCTGGTGCCGACCATGGCCAGCTTCCTGCTGCGCGGCCAGGGGCACCACGAGGCGGCCGGGGAGGCCGCCGGCCACGGGCACGGCGCGCAGGCGCCGCCTACGCGCAACCCGCTGGTGCTGTTCCAGCGCGGCTTCGAGCGCAACTTCGGGCGTCTCGCGGCCGGCTACCGCGGCCTGCTGGTCGCCGCGCTGGCGCTGCGCTGGCGGTTCGTGACCCTCTTCCTGCTGGTCGTGGTCGCCTCGTTCGGGCTGGTGGGCTTCCTGGGCCGCGACTTCTTCCCGCCGGTCGAGGCCGACCAGATCCGCATCCACCTGCGCGCGCAGACCGGCACCCGCATCGAGGAGACCGCGATGCTGTGCGACCAGGTCGAGCGCGCCATCCGCGGCCAGATCCCGCCGGCCGATCTGGGTAACGTTGTCGACAACATCGGCCTGCCGATCAGCGGCATCAACATGGCCTACTCCAACTCCGGCACCATCGGCTCCGAGGACGCGGACATCCTGATCTCGCTCAAGCCCGGCCACGGTGCCGCCGACGAGATCGTGGACCGGCTGCGCGACGTCCTGCCGCGCGGCTTCACCGGCACCTCGTTCGCCTTCCTGCCGGCCGACATCGTCACCCAGATCCTCAATTTCGGGCTGCCCGCGCCGATCGACGTCCAGGTGTCCGGGCCGGACCAGGCGGCCAACCGCCGCTACGCCGACGAGCTGCTCGGCCGCATCTCCCACGTCGCCGGCGTCGCCGACCCGCGGCTGCAGCAGCGCACCGACCAGCCGACGCTGGAGGTGGCGGTGAACCGCTCGTTCGCCGGCGAGGTCGGGCTGACCGAGCGCGACACCGCCACCACCATGCTCGACACCCTGGCGGGCAGCATCCAGACCGCGCCGACCTTCTGGCTCAATCCCAGGACAGGGGTGTCCTACCCGATCGTGGTGCAGACGCCGCAGTACAACATCGACACCCTGGGCGGCCTCAGGAACCTGCCGATCACCGCCCGCGGCGGGTCGCAGCCGCTGGGCGCGCTGGCGCAGATCTCGCAGACCTCGAGCGACGCGGTGGTGTCGCACTACAACGTGCGTCCGGTGCTCGACCTCTACGCCGCGATCCACGGCCGCGACCTCGGCGGGGTCACGTCCGACATCGACCGCATCCTGCGCGACACCGCGCACGACCTGCCGCGCGGCGCGAGCGTGGTCTTGCGCGGCCAGGTGACCACGATGACCGCCGCCTACAGCCAGTTGTTCGCCGGCCTGGCGTTCGCGGTGGTGCTGGTCTACCTGCTCATCGTGGTGAACTTCCAGTCGTGGCTGGACCCGTTCGTGATCGTCACCGCGCTGCCGGCGGCGCTGGCCGGCATCGTCTGGCTGCTGTTCGTCACCGGCACCACCCTGTCGGTGCCCGCGCTGACCGGCGCCATCATGTGCATGGGGGTGGCCACCGCCAACTCCATCCTCGTGGTCAGCTTCGCGCGCGAGCAGCTGGCCGCCGGGCTCTCGCCGCTGGATGCGGCGCTGGAGGCGGGGTTCGGCCGGTTCCGCCCGGTGCTGATGACCGCGCTCGCCATGATCATCGGCATGCTGCCGATGGCGCTGAGCGCCGAGCAGAACGCGCCGCTGGGCCGGGCGGTGATCGGCGGGCTGGCCTGCGCGACGCTGGCGACCCTGTTCTTCGTTCCGGTGGTGTTCAGCATCGCCCACGGCCGCAAGGCGCCCCGCGCGAGCCCGGCACGCTCCGCGCTTGTCGCCTCGAATGCCCCCTGACCGACACGCGGCCGGAGCCAGCATGACCCAGATCCCGACCAGCGCCGCTCTGTCGACCGGAGCCGTCCCGCTCGCCAGCCTTGCCCCGCTTGCCACTCCCGCCCTGCTTGCCAGTCCCGTCCGGCGCAGGCGATGGCGGGGCCGCCTGGTCGCCGTCGTGGCGCTGGCAGGCGGGGTCGGGGTTGCCGCCTACGGCATCATCGGGCGGGAACGCTCGCACGCCGCGCTGCAGACCTGGACCGACCAGGAGGCGGTGCCCACCGTCTCCGTGATCCGGGCCAGCGCCGGGCCGGCGACGCGCACCCTGCGCCTGCCCGGCACCATCCAGGCGGACTTCCAGGCACCGATCTATGCCCGGGTCGGCGGCTACGTGAAGACCTGGTACAAGGACATCGGCGCCAGGGTGAAGACCGGCGACGTGCTCGCTGAGATCGAGACCCCGGACCTGGACCAGCAGCTGATGCAGGCGCGCGCCGAACTGGTGCGGCTCCAGGCGACCGCGAAGCTGGCGGCGCTCACCGCTGCGCGCTGGAAGGCGCTGCTCGCCAGCAACTCGGTCTCCCAGCAGACCTCGGACGAGAAGAACGGCGACGCGGAGGCCAGCCGCGCCGCCGTGGAGGGGGGCGCTGCGAACGTGCAGCGGCTGCTCGCGCTGGAGGGCTTCAAGCGCATCACCTCGCCGCTGGACGGCATCGTGACCGCGCGCAACATCGACATCGGCGCCCTGACCACCGCGGGGAGCAGCGCAGGGCCGGCGCTGTTCAGCGTCGCCGACACCCGACGCATGAGGGTCTACGTCCGGGTGCCGCAGTCCGATTCGGGGCAGCTCCAGCCCGGCCTCTCCGCGACGTTCGATCTGGCGCAGTATCCCGGCCGCGAGTTCCAGGCTCGCCTGGAAACCACCTCCGGCGCGATCGCCGAGCAGTCGCGCACCGTGCTGGCGGAGCTGATCGCGGACAATCACGACGGCGTGCTGTGGCCCGGCACGTTCGCGGAGGTGGATTTCGCGATCCCCCAGAGGTCGGGCCTGCTTCAGTTGCCGACCGGCGCGCTGCTGTTCCGCAAGGAGGGCATGCAGGTCGCGGTGCTGGACGACGCCGACCGGGTGGCCCTGCGTTCGGTCCGGCTCGGGCGCAACTTCGGCGAGACGGTAGAGGTCCTGGACGGGATCACCGCCAGCGACCGCGTGATCAACCACCCCGCCGACGGGCTGCAGGCCGGCGAGAGCGTGCACGTGGAAGCCGCCGCGGCGACGACCGAGGGAGAGGGGGCGCTGAAGGCACCGCAGGCACCGCCGGGCCCGGCGGCAGGGTCCGAGCATTGAGGCAGGCTGGCCGGCTCGCCTGCGCCGGGGCCGTTGCGGCCGCGCTCGCAGGCTGCAACCTCGCGCCGCATGCCACGATGCCGGTGGTCAGCGTGCCCGTCGCCTACACCGAGGCGGCGTCGTGGCACTTGGCGCGGCCGGCCGACCGGATCGACCGGTCGGGCTGGTGGACCCTCTACGGCGACTCCGAGCTGAACCGCCTGGAGGCGCGGATGGACACCGAGAGCCCGACGCTCGCGGCGTCGCTGGCCTCGTTCGGTCGGGCCCGCGCGTTCGCCGCGCAGGCCGAGGCGGGCGTGTTCCCTCACCTCAGCATAGGAGGTCAGATCCAGACCGACCGCCAGTCGAACCGCCGGCCGCGGCGCAGCCGTGGGCAGCCGAACCAGTACCTTAACAACGACGTCGACGTGGAGGCGGTGTACGAGTTGGACCTGTGGGACCGCGTCGCCAACTCGGTCAAGGCCGGGCGGGCGGCGGCGGAAGCGAGTGCTGCCGACCTCGCGGCGGCACGGCTCAGCCTGCATGCCGAGCTGGCCGACGACTACATCATGCTCCGTGGCCTCGACATGCAGGCCGACGTGCTGGTGCGTACGGTGGCGTCCTACCGCCAGGCGCTGGAGCTGACCGAGCGGCGCTTCGCCGGCAAGATCGCCTCCATGCTCGACGTCTCGCGAGCAGAGACCCAGTTCGACGATGCCTCCGCCCAGGTGGCCGACATCGGCGCCCGCCGCGCAGTGCTGCAGCACGCCCTCGCCACCCTGGTCGGCCTGACGCCGGAGCAGCTGTCGATCCCGCCGAGCACCGCGGCGCTGCGCATGCCGGTAATCGCGGCAGGCCTGCCGTCGTCGCTGCTGCAGCGCCGGCCGGACATCGCATCCGCCGAGCGCCAGATGACCGCCGCCAACGCTTCGATCGGCGTAGCCAGGGCGGCCTTCTACCCCACCGTGTCGCTCGACCTGGTGTACGGGCTGATGGCCAGCTCGTTCAACATCTTCAGCCTGCCAGACAATTTCTGGGCGCTGGGGCCCGGCCTCACCCTGCCGCTGTTCGAAGGCGGCCTGCGCCGCGCCGAGGAGAGCGCCGCGGTCGAGGCCTACCGGCTCGCGGTGGCGAACTACCGCGGCACGGTGCTGACCGCGTTCCAGGAGGTGGAGGACAGCCTGGCGCAGATCGAGTTCCTGGGACGCGAAGCCCGCGACGAGGAGGCGGCCGCGGCGGCGGCGCAGAAGACCGAGGCGGTGTCCACCGAGCTCTACAAGGACGGCGCAACCAGCTACCTCGAGGTCGTCACCGCACAGACCGCGGCGCTGCAGGCAGAGCGGGCGGTGGCCGACCTGCTGGCGCGCAGGCTGGAGGCCAGCGTCGCGCTGATCCGCGCGCTGGGCGGCGGCTGGACGGAGCACGACCTGCCCGACACCAAGGGGCTGAGCGTCGCGCAGGCCGGCACGGGGCCCTGAGGGCAGGCCGAAGCAAGCAAGGTTGAGGCTCTGCCTCAAACTCCGCCAAAGGCAAGCCTTTGGAATCCACCACTTAAGGAAGGCCAGTCCAGGGCGGCTCGCCCTGGCGGGTCTGGGCAGAGCCCAACCTTGCTTGCTGCTGCCTTCACGCCGCCTGCGCTTCCATCTCGCCGACGACCTCGCGGGTTTCCGGTGTGGCAACGAGCTGGCCCTCCCACTTGGCAACCACAGCGGCGGCGAGCGAGTTGCCGATGACGTTGGTGGCCGAGCGGCCCATGTCGAGGAAGGTGTCGATGCCGAGGATCAGCAGCAGGCCCTCCTCCGGCAGCGAGAACTGGCTCAGCGTGGCGGCGATGACCACCAGCGAGGCGCGCGGCACGCCAGCGACGCCCTTGGAGGTGAGCATCAGGGTGAGCAGCATGGCGATCTGGGTGCCGAGGCTGAGCGGGACGTCGTAGGCCTGGGCGATGAACACGCTGGCGAAAGTGCAGTACATCATCGTGCCGTCGAGATTGAACGAGTAGCCGAGCGGCAGCACGAAGCTGGTGATCTTGGGCGCGATCGGGAACTTGGCGAGCTGCTCCAGCATCTTGGGATAGGCGGCCTCCGACGAGGCGGTGGAGAAGGCCAGCAGGAACGGCTCCTGCACCAGGCGCACGAGGCGGGTGACGCGCGGGCCGAGGACCAGGAAGCCGGCAAGCACCAGCAGGCTCCACAGGCAGACCAGGCCGAAGTAGAACTCGCCCATGAACTTGGCATAGTTCACCAGGATGCCGAGGCCGTTGGTGGCGATGGTAGCAGCCATGGCGCAGAACACGGCGAGCGGCGCCAGCTTCATCACGTAGCCGGTGACGCGCAGGATGATGTGCGACAGGCCCTCGATGCCTTCGAGCACGACCTTCGCCTTCTCGCCCATCGCGGCGCAGGCGACGCCGAAGAACAGCGAGAACACCACGATCTGCAGGATCTCGTTGTCCACCATCGGACGGATCGCGGAGTCGGGGAAGACGTGCTTGACGAAGCCGTCGAGGGTCATGGCGTGAGCGTCGATGCCGGTGGCGGCGCCGCTGACGACCTTGTGGATGCCGATGCCGGGCCCGAACAGGTTGACCAGGATCAGGCCCAGGGTGAGCGAGACCAGCGAGGCGCAGACGAACCACAGCATGGCCTTGCCGCCGACGCGCCCGACCGCGCCGGCGTCGGACATGTGGCCGATCCCGGTGACCAGGGTGGAGAACACCAGCGGCGCGATGATCATCTTGATGAGCCGCAGGAAGATCATGCTGCCAAACGAGACGTAGCCGGCGAACAGCTTGTGGGTGGCAGGATCGGCGGTCTGTGCGTTCACGAGGGCGCCGGCAGCGATTCCGAGGATCATGGCGACGACGATGTAGGTCGTCATGCGGCTCGATTTCATGGCGAGGCTTTCCTGGGCGGGTGTGGCCGATGGAAGGCGGCGGACAGAGGCATCAGGCACGGCTGCGCGGTGCAAACATCCTGGACCGTGCACGCAAGACTCCTGCCAGCGGCAGGCAGCGTATCGGTGCGAAGTATCGGCCGGCGGTATTCGAACGCGGCAGGCGGACAGACAGGCAAGGTTGAGGCTCTGCCTCAAGCTCCGCCAAAGGCCGGGCCTCTGGAGGCCATTTCATAAGAGACAGATTTTCAGAGGCCCAGGCCTTTTGCGGGTTTGGGCAGAGCCCAGCCTTGCCTGCTGCCACGCTGCCGCCGCTCAGGGCTTCGGCGGCGCGTGGCTCAGCCAGCGCGCGAACCAGGCGAGCGTGCGCGCCTTGGCGTCGGCGCGGTCGTGGGCGTCGTGCAGCTCGTGGCCCTGGCCGGGGTAGACGACGAACTCGGTCGGCACGCCCAGAGTGTGCAGGGCGTGCCAGAACTCCTGAGACTGCGGCATCGGGCACTCCAGGTCGCGGTCGCCGACGTACTCGAAGGTCGGCGTGCGGACGCGCCGGATGTAGGTCATCGGCGAGGACCGGGCGTAGGCGGCGGGGTCGTCGTACACCGAGGCGCCGAAGAACGGGATCATCCACTGGTCGATGCCGTTCTCGCCGTAGTACGACTGCCAGTCCGACACCCCGGCACCGGCGACCGCGGCCCGGAACCGGTTGGTCTGGGTGACCGCCCACATCGTCATGTAGCCGCCATAGCTGTAGCCCATCAGCCCGAGGCCCTGCGGGTCGATGGGGGCGGCGCGTTCGGCGGCGTCCACGCCCCGCAGGATGTCGCGCAGGTCGCCGTGGCCGAAGTCGCGGACGTTGCCGAGGGTAAAGGCCTCGCCGCCGCCGAAGCTGCCGCGCGGGTTGGGCAGGAACAGGTCGTAGCCGGCGTCGAGCAGCCAGCGGCCGCGGCTCTCGGTGAGGAAAGACGGCGTGGAGGCGGCGCCGGGGCCGCCGTGCACGAGGGTGATCATCTTCTGTCGCGGCGCGTCGGCGTGCGCCGCGGGCTGCAGCAGCCAGCCTTGCACGGCGTGGCCATCGCTGGTCCAGGCCAGGCTGCGCGCCGCGACCGGGACGTCGAGGCCCGCGTTGGCGCGGGTCAGGTCGTGCCAGCCGCCGACCGGGCCGACCTCGATCTCCGGCGGAGCGGCGAAGGTCTCGTGGATGGCGGCGGTGGTGCGCGCGCTGCAGGTCAGGGCGTGCGACCAGCCGCCGCCATGCAGGCCCTCCGGGCCGGACCACAGGCGGCGCGGGTGGGACGACGGGGCGCCGAGCGCCAGGATCTCCGCGTCCGCGCCGTGCAGCGCCGTGGCGGTGAGCGCGCCGCCCGGGCAGCGCCAGTCCAGCGCCGTGACCGAGGCCGGCATGCCCGGCGTGAGATTCGTGGGGCGAGTGCCGGGCGCGCCGTCGAGCGGCAGGGTGTAGGCGTCGCCGCCGGTGGAGCCGAAGTCGCTCATGATGCCGCCGATGAACGCCACGGTGCGGCCATCCGGCGAGACGACAGGGGCTGCAAGCTGTTGCTTCGGCGGCGGGGCGTAGAGCACATGCGGCTCGTCGTGCTCGGGGAACGCCCACAGGCGCGCGACCCACCACTCGTTGTCGCCGTTGCCCGGGCTGGCGGTGCCCACGAAGCCGGCGCCGCCCGGCCGCCAGTCGTACTCGTAGACGTAGAGCTCGGGCGGCGAGACCACGCGCAGCGTGTCGCCGTCCAGGATCGCGATGCGCTGCTCGTCGGCCGAGACGCCGATCTCGCCGGCGGGAGCCTCGCCCGGCTTGATGGCGCCGGCCTCCTTGTGGGCGCCGGGGATCGCCAGCATCGCCAGCCGGCCGTCCGGGCCGTAGCGCAGCCCGCCGAGCGCGCCGTCGAACGCCAGGCGCTGCGCGAGGCCGGAGCCGTCTGCGTTGACCTCAAACACGTAGCTGCGCGGATCGCCCGGCTGCCTGAGCACGAAGCCGAGCCGGGTGCTGTCGGCGGAGAACGCGATGCCGCCGGGCTTGCACTCGGGGCCGGCGGGGCAGGGCAGCGTCACCATGGCCTCCGCGTTCCCGTCGGCGGCGCGCAGCACGAGCCGGTCGGTGGGCTCGGTGCCGTCGATGGCGGGCTCGTCGTGCTCCACCGTGGCGACGTGGGCGCCGTCGGGCGAGAGCGCCAGCGCGTCGTAGAGGCGGGGATGGCGGGGCTCGGCGTGCGCGGCCGGGGCGGCGAGCAGCAGGGCGAGGAGGGCGGCAGGCGCGGGTCGGGGCGTGTTCATGCGGCATGGGACGACGGCGGGGGCGCGGGGTCAACGGAGGCAGGCCAGGCAGGCGAGCAAGCAAGGTTGAGGCTCCGCCTCAAACTCCGCCAAAGGCTCGCCTTTGGAAACCACGACTTGGAACTGAGTTTCCACAGGTGGCGATGAACGTGGCAGAGGCACTTCCATGGATGCGCGAACGCTCGTGGCCGCCTCCCGCTTCTGGGGACGGCGGTTCACCCGGGTGGTCGAGGTGCGTCGCGTGGCAAACGTGACGCTGCGGCTGGCGGAAGCGCGGCCGGACGGCGGCGAGCGCTTTCGCTGGCTCAGGCTGTGCCGCCATCCCGCGACGACCGGGTCGAACCTGGGTTTCGAGCTGCGGGTGCTGCAAGCCGTGAAGAGCGGGCCGGAACTGGCCGTGGTGCGGCCGCTGGCTGGATGCCGTGGCCGGCTGCGGACGCGGCTGCCCTGGGATGGGGCGATGCGCCACGCCTGCCTGTTCGACGCCGCGCCGGGGCGGGAGATGCTGCCCTGCCCGGACGACGTGCGCCGCTTCAGACGTGCCCTGGCGGCGCTGCACGACGCGCTGCCGGCGGCAAGGGGCTCGCCCCTGCGCCGGATCGAGGCGGGCGCGTCCTGCCACGCGGCCGCGTCGTGGCTGCGTCGGGCGGGACCGGACGCGGCCGCGATTGCCGACGACGCCGAGCGTGCCGCACCGGTGCTGCGCAGCGCCCTGGAAGCCGCAGGGCCGGGCATCGGGCTGTGCCACGGCGACGCGCGGCTGGGAAACGCGCTGCTGGACGGAGAGTGCGTGACATTCCTCGATTTCGAGGGCTGCGCTGTTGGGCCACTGGCGCTTGACCTCGCGACGATGGCGGTGTGGCTGCGACGGGAGACGAAGGCCGCGGCGCTGTGGTCGGTCCTGCTCGACGGCTACCGCAGCCGGCGTGTCCTGTCCTCCGGCGATCTCGCGGCGCTGCCCGCGCTCGCCGCGCTGGTCGAGATCCGCATGGCCGGCAGTTTGGCACGGTTTTGGACGATGCCGCCGGCGATGTGGGGCGAGATGCACGTCCGGGTGCGCGCACGGCTGGACGAGCTTGGCGCGACGGCCGGCCGATCCGGGGCAGCCTCGCCTCGCCTGCCGTGACTCGCGCATGACGCGAGAGGCTGAAGGAGGCCGGTCCAGGGGCGGCTCGCCCCTGGCGGGTCCGGGCAGAGCCCGGCCTTACTTCTGCCGCGCATCCGCCGCCCGGAGCACCGCGTCCACCATGCGGTCCACGTCGGCGGTGCGGGTGCGGTGGTTGACGATGCACGCCCGGATCAAGGTGCGCCCGCCGACGCGGGTGGTCGACGGCACGGCGTCGCCGGATTCCTGCACGTCGGCGGCGAGGTCAGCCTGCAGCCGGTCGTCGCCGCCGCGCAGGCGGAAGCACACCACGTTCAGCGCCACCGGGGCGCACAGCTCAAGCCGCGGCTCGGCCTTGACGCGGGCCGCGAGGTGGCGGGCCACGGCGCAGCACTGGTCCACCACCTGGCCGAGCCGATCGGCGCCGTAGCAGCGCAGCGTCATCCACACCTTGAGCGCGCGGAACCCGCGCGACAGGTCCGGCCCGAGGTCGCACGGCCAGGGGTGGCCGGCCGCGAGCCCGCGGTCCTCGCGGTGCAGGTAGGCGAGGTCCTGGGCAAAGGCGTCCGCCTGTGCGCCGGGGTGGCGGACCAGCACGCAGCCGGCGTCGTACGGCACCTGCGCCCACTTGTGGAAATCGAACGCCACGCTGTCGGCGCGCTCGATGCCGCGCAGCAGCGGGCGCAGCGTGGGCGACAGCGCGGCCATCGCGCCGAACGCCCCGTCGACGTGGAACCACAGCGCCTCGTCGCGGGCGAGGTCGGCCAGCGCGTCCAGGTCGTCGATCGCGCCGACGTCCACCGTGCCCGCGCTGCCCACGACCAGGAACGGCCGCAGCCCGGCGGCCCGGTCCTCGGCGATGCGCTCCGCGAGCAGGTCGGGGCAAATGCGGTGCGCGGCGTCCACGGGGACCAGCCGCAGCGCGTCGGTGCCGAGCCCCGCCATGTCCAGGGCGCGGGCCACGCAGCCATGCACGCCGGCCGCCGCGTAGGCGGTGAGCGGCGCGCCCGCGAGGCCTGCGCTGCGCACCGCCGGGCCGAGCGTGGCGCGCCGCGCGGTGAGCACGGCGACCAGGTTGGCGAGCGAGGTGCCGGTAACCAGCAGGCCGGTGGTCTCCGGCGGCAGGCCGAGCAGCTCCGCGGACCAGCGGATCACCTGGCGCTCGATCTCGATCGGCGCCTGATCGCGGCCGCCGAGATTGCTGTCGAGCCCGGCCGCGAGCAGCTCCGCCAGCATGCCGACCGCCGTACCGCCGCCGTGCACCCAGCCCATGAAGCCGGGGTGGAGGTTGCCGGTGGCGTAGGGCTGCACGGTGCGCAGGAACTCGTCGTACACCGAGTCCGGGTCGCCGGGCGCGCGCGGCGCCGGGGTGTGCAGCGCGTCGCGCAGCGGGTCGGGCATGCGCTGCCACACCGGGCCGTCGCGCAGGGTTTCCAGGTGGGCGAACACGTCGTCGATCATGCGGTGGCCCAGCGCGCGCAGCCCGGTCCAGTCGGCGGGGTCGAGGGTGGCGTCGGCGAGGCCGATGGGCGTGTCGGGCATCTCGGCGTCTCCTCGGGCGGTGCGGCGTGCGGATGGCACAAACCGGGCGCGGGGCCAAGGCAGCAAGCAAGGCCGGGCTCTGCCCGGACCCGCCAAAGGCCGAGGCCCTTGGCGGAGTTTGAGGCAGAGCCTCAACCTTGCTTGCTGCCGGCGAGCCCGGTTGCCATCGTGCTGCCACCGCTGCAGTGCACAAGGACGTGGGCAGGAGGGTTCGCGATGTTCTTCGAGGGGTTCGGGCTCAGGCACGTCGAGGTGGAGGGGGGCGCGCTGCGGGTCCGGGTGGGCGGCTCGGGTCCGCCGCTGCTGCTGCTGCACGGCAACCCGCAGACCCATGCGATGTGGCACCGCGTGGCGCCGGCGCTGGCGCGGACCCACACCGTGGTGTGCCCCGACCTGCGCGGCTACGGCGGCAGCTTCAAGCCGGCACCGTCGGAGGACCACGCGGCGTACAGCAAGCGCGCGACGGCGGCCGACATGCTGGCGCTGATGGACGCGCTGGGACACGAGACGTTCGGCGTCGTGAGCCATGACCGCGGCGCCCGGGTGGCGCACCGGCTGGCGCTGGACGCGCCCTCGCGGGTGGAGCGGCTGGCGGTGCTCGACATCGTGCCCACCGTGGAGCAGTTCGAGCGGGCCGACATGGCGTTCGCGCTCGGGTACTACCACTGGTTCTGGTTTGCCCAGCCGCACGCCAAGCCGGAATCCGTGATCAATGCAGCGCCGGACGAGTGGTTCAGCGCGCACGCCTCGCGCGACGCCGAGCCGGACTTCTTCGCGCCCGAGGCACGGGCGGACTACCTGGCGGCGGCGCATGACCCGCGCATGATCGCCGGCATGTGCGAGGACTACCGGGCGGCGGCATCGATCGACCTCGTGCACGACCGGGCGAGCCGCCTGGACGGGGTGCGCGTGCAGTGCCCGATGCTGGTGCTGTGGGGGGCCAAGGGGCGGATCGGCGGGTGGTACGACCCGCTGGCGCTGTGGCGCGAGTATTGCGAGGCGACGGTGGCGGGCGGGGCGCTGGCCTCAGGCCACTACCTGGCCGAGGAGGCGCCCGCGGCGGTGCTGGCCTGGCTGGTGCCGTTCCTGGCCGACGCGGCGCAGGCCAGGGCGCGCGCCTGACGCTCCCGGCGTGGTTCGGGCTGGCCGATCTGCCGCCGGAACGCGGGAGCGAGACGCCCTCGGCCCGGCACCTGGAGGCCGACACCAGGTCCGCGACGCCGTCCTTGGTCCAGGGAGCACTGGCGGGTGTGCCAGGCCAATCAAGGAAGGCCAGAGGCTCTGCCTCTGGACTCCGCTCAAGGCTGAGCCTTGAGAATCCACTTGTTTAGGAGAAAAATCGCCAAAGGCCTGGGCCTTTGGCGGGTCCGGGCAGAACCCGGCCTTGCTTCCTGACAGGTCGGTGCCCGGTGCCGCCAGTCCGGGCGGACCTGCGCCAGGGCCTGCAAAGTCGCAGCCATGCCCAACCTGCGGCAGGGTGCCGTTCGGAGCAAGGCTCCGCTAAGACGGCACGGCGGTGCATCTTGAAGGGGTGGGCGAATGAAGAACCTTGCGGGGCTGATGAAGCAGGCGAGCCAGATGCAGGAGAAGATGGCAGAGATGCAGGCCCGCGTGGAGGCGATGGAGATCGAGGGCGTCGCCGGCGCCGGCCTGGTGCGGGTCGTGCTGAACGGCAAGGGCGAGATGAGGCAGGTGCGGGTCGATCCGAAGCTCGCCGACCCGGCGGAGATGGAGATGCTGCAGGACCTGCTGGTGGCGGCCCATGCGGATGCGCGACGCCACGTGGACGCGATGAACGCCGAGGAGATGCAGAAGGTCACCGGCGGGCTGCAGCTGCCGCCCGGCATGAAGCTGCCGTTCTAGGCGGCGCGGCAGGGGATCGGACGCGGTGGGCGGTCCGGAGATCGAGCGGCTGATCGGGCTGCTGTCGCGGCTGCCGGGACTCGGGCCGCGCAGCGCGCGCCGGGCGGCACTGCGGCTGCTGATGCAGCCGGAGACGCGCATGCTTCCGCTGGCGGTGGCGCTGGAGGAGGCGGCACGCGCGGTGCGGCCGTGCGGGGTGTGCGGCAATCTCGACAGCCGCGACCCGTGCTCGATCTGCGCCGACCCGAGGCGGGATCGCACCCTGGTCTGCGTTGTGGAAGGGGTTGGCGACCTGTGGGCGCTGGAGCGCGCAGGCGTGCATCGCGGCCTGTACCACGTGCTGGGCGGCACCCTGTCGGCGCTGGCTGGGGTCGGGCCGGAGGAGCTGAGCATCGCGCCGCTGCTGGCCCGGGTGGCCGCGGGCGGTATCGCCGAGGTGATCCTGGCGCTGGGGGCCACGGTGGACGGGGCGACCACGGCGCACCTGCTGGCGGACCGGCTGGGGCCGCTGGGCGTCGCGATCAGCCGGGTGGGGCAGGGGGTGCCGATGGGCGGCGCGCTCGACACCCTCGACGATGGCACGCTTGCGGCGGCAGTGCGATCGCGCCAGCCGGCGTGAGCGGCGGGGCTCAAGGCCCGGACCCACCTCCGTTCAGGCCGGTCGCAGGGTCTCCTGCAGGAGTGGTGCCGAGCATTGATCTGTCGGCAAGCAAGGCAGGGCTCTGCCCGGACCCGGCAAAGGCCTCCTCCTTCAAGCACGAGCCTTCGGAAACCCGTTCCTGAGGCAAGGACACCCCGGGAGCTTGCCGTTGGCGGAGTCGCCAGGCCCCGCTTCCAGGCGGAGCCTCCCGCCTTGCTTCCTACGCCGGACGTGACGGTCCCGGTCCTGCCATGCAGTGGCGCCGCTTGAACGCGCCGCAAGCGCGCCCGTTATGGGCGGCATGGGACACAGGAAGAAGGCCGCGCTAGGCGAGATCCTTGCCGTGGCGACTCCGTGGCGGGAGTTCGTGGTGGTGTGCACCAAGTGCAGCCGCAAGCTCGACGGCGGCTTCGGCCCGGATGGCGCCCAGACGCTGCGGGGCGCCCTGAAGGACGGCCTGCGCGAGCAGGGACGGCGGCGCGAGGTGCGGGTGGTGGAGAGCGGCTGCTTCGGGCTGTGCCCCAAGGGTGGCGTGGCCGTGGCGCACGGCGCAGCGCCCGGGGTGCTGCTCGTGGTGCCGGCAGGCGAGTCGGCGACGCGGGTGATCGAGCGTCTCGCGCCCTCCGGCATCGTTCCAGAAACCTGATACGATCTCGGTTTCTGGCACGATGCGCGTTGTGGCCGTACCCGGGAGCGAGTAGGGTGACATTGTGGCGTGAGAAGAGATCCGGGTCCGCCCGGCGCTCCACGCGAGCTCTACGACGGCCCGCATCGCGTCCGGGCGGGACCGGGCAGGGTGCAAGATGTCCCATGTCCGGCGCGGGGCAGGTCGGCAGCCCTGCTCCCGCGTCGTCGGCTGCCCCGTCATCCCGCATCGATGCCGACACGGTGTCCGGCGTCGCCTCGCGCGCGGCTCTCGGGTATCCGGCTCTCGCGGCGTCGGCGGGCCGTGCCGCCGGCGGTGCCGTTCACGCGGCTTGAACGATGGCGGAGCGGCGAGGGAGCGCCTAACTCTTGGGCCCGCGCCGCGATCGCGGCCGAGGAGGAGCAGACCCATGCTTGCCACGTCGCACGCCTTCAAGGCGCACGCTGCCGCATCGCTCCGCGATCCGGGGCTGCAGGCCGCGCTCGGCTACAGCACGCGGCACATGCAGGCGCGGCGCTCCGCCGCGGTGGCCGGGCTGCCCGAGTTCGAGCGCCTGCGCGACATCGGCCGCGACATCAAGAACCACACGCTCGAGCACATGGACTTCTATCTCGACGCCTACGCGCGCGCGGTCGAGGCGGCCGGCGGCACGGTGCACTGGTGCTCGACGGCGGCCGAGGCGCGCGAGGCGGTGCTGGGCATCTGCCGCGACGCAGGGGGGCGCACCGTGACCAAGGGCAAGTCGATGATCTCTGAGGAGATCGGCCTGAACGAGCACCTCGAGCTGCACGGCATGATCCCCGTGGAGACCGACCTCGCCGAATACATCCTCCAGCTCCGCAACGAGGCGCCGAGCCACATCGTCGCCCCGGCGTTCCACCTCAACCGCGCCGACTGGGAGGCGCAGTTCCGCCTGAGCCACGCTCACCTGCCGCCCGACCGCGTGTTCGCCGAGCGCAGCGACATCATGGCCGAGGCGCGCACCGAGCTGCGCACCCGCTTCCTCGCCGCCGACGTGGGCATCACCGGGGCGAACTTCCTGATCGCTGAGACCGGGTCCTCGGTGATCGTGACCAACGAGGGCAACGGCGACCTGACGCAGACCCTGCCGCGCGTGCACATCGCCATCGCCGGCATCGACAAGATCGTGCCGACGCTGGAGGACACGATGACCCTGGTGCGGCTGCTGGCGCGCTCGGCGACCGGGCAGGACATCTCGGTCTACACGACGTTCTCCACCGGGGCTCGCCGGCCTGGCGACCTGGACGGGCCGGACGCCTACCACGTCGTGCTGATCGACAACGGCCGCTCCTCGATGCTGGGCACCGAGTTCCAGGACATGCTGCGCTGCATCCGCTGCGCGGCGTGCATGAATCACTGCCCGGTGTACGGCGCGGTGGGCGGGCACGCCTATGGCTGGGTCTACCCCGGGCCGATGGGCAGCGTGCTGACGCCGGCGCTGGTCGGCGTCGAGGAGGCGGCCTTGCTGCCCAATGCCTCGACGTTGTGCGGCAAGTGCGAGGCGGTGTGCCCGGTCAAGATCCCGTTGCCGGCGATGATGCGGCACTGGCGGGAGAAGGAGTTCGAGCGCCACCTCACGCCGGTCGCGCAGCGCCGCAACTTGGCGCTTTGGGCGTACCTGGCGCGCCGGCCGGCGCTGTACCGGGCGGCGACAGGCGTGGCGGCGCGGGTGCTCGGCGCGATGGGCGGTAGGCGGGGGCGGTTCGCGTCGCTGCCGCTGGCTGGGGGGTGGACCGAGGGGCGCGACCTGCCGGCGCCGGAGGGGGAGACGTTCTTTGCGCGCTACGAGCGCGAGAAGAGGGCGGCGTGAAGGAAGGAAGCAAGGCCAGAGGCTCTGCCTCTGGACTCCGCCAAAGGCTCGCCTTTGGAAACCCATACTTAAGTCATGCCTGTCCAGGGGCGGCTCGCCCCTGGCGGGTCTGGGCAGAGCCCAGCCTTGCTTGCTGCCTTCGGTGTTCGCCGTGAGCCGCGACGCCATCCTCGGCACGATCCGGCGCGGGCTGCGCCGGGGGGAGCTGGATGCCGACACGCGGGCGCGGCTGGAGGAGCGTCTGCGCGCGCCGCGGCGCCACCTGATCCCGCTGCGCAGCTTGGTGCCGCATGCCGAGCAGGTGGCGATGTTCGCGCGCCACGTGGAGAAGGAGTTCGGCACCGTGGCGCGGGTCGCCTCGGGCGAGGACGTGCCGGCGGCGGTGGCGGACTACCTGGCGGCGCAGAATCTGCCGCCCGAGGCTGCGGTCGGCGCCCACCCGGAGCTGCGCGCGCTGCCGTGGCACGTCCGGCCGCTGCTGGTGCTGCGCGAGGGCGTGGCGGTGGGCGCCGACATGGTCTCGATCCAGCAGGGTTTCGCCGGCATCGCGGAGACCGGCACGCTGATGCTGCCGTCGGGGCCGGAGCGGCCGACCACGCTGAACCTTCTGGCCGACACCGCGATCGTGGTGCTCCGGGCGAGCCGGGTGGTCGGGCCGTACGAGGACGCATGGGACCTGCTGCGCCGCGAACGCGAGGCGGCGGGCACGGGAGCGATGCCGCGCAACGTGATGCTGGTGACCGGACCGTCGCGCTCGGCGGACATCGAGCAGACGCTGGAACTGGGCGCGCATGGGCCGCGGCGGCTGCACGTGGTGCTGATCGACGACGTCGAGGCGGGCATGGGCGGGTCGGGGACAGCGGATGCAGGCGGGGCGGATGCAAGCGGGCTGGACGCGGGCGGGGCGGCTCCGTGACGTGAGCGGGCGGCGGCGCGCGGGACTCAGCGAGGCCGATCTGGCGCTGTGGGCGGCGTATGCGCGGCTGGTGGTTCCGATGGCGGGGCGTGCGCTGCCGGCGCTGCCCGAGGTGCCGGCCGGCGTAGTGGTCGCGGCCGAGCCGGCGACGCCGGCAGCCTCCGTGGTTCTGACGCGTGCGGTGGTCGGGCCGGCGATAGTGCGCACGGCGCCGCTGGTGGTGGGGATGCAGCCGCCTGGGGTGGACCACGCGACCTGGCAGAAGCTGTGCCGCGGCAAGCTGGCAGCCACCCGCACGCTAGACCTGCATGGGCGCACGGCGCAGCGGGCGTTCCATGCGCTGCACGCCTTCCTGCGGACCGCGCACGTCGATCGTCAGCGGGTGGTCGAGGTGATCACCGGGCGAGGCAGCGGCGAGGCGGGCGGGGTGATCCGGCGCGAGTTCCCGCTCTGGCTCAACCTGTATGAGCTGCGGCCGATGGTGCTGGCGGCGGCGCACCCCGTGCCCGGGCCGGGGTTGGCCAACGTGGGATCGGTCAGGCTGCTGCTGCGCAGGCCACGCTAGAAAGAAGCGGAGCCGGAGGCCTCGCGTCCGGATGCCGCGAAAGGCCGAGCCCTTGGAACCCTCTACCTGAAAAACGAGCTCCAAAGGCACCGGCTGTTCGGCGGATCCGGGCAGAGCCCGACCTTGCCTTCTGACAGGTCGACGTTCCCTCTCAGTGAGACGAGATCCCCGTGCGAGGCGGGACTTCCCGCCCCGCGTATCCGGGTAGTGCAGGCCTCAGGTCCCGGGCTACTCGGCGGTGCGGGTGTTGCCGTCCGGGGTGGTGACCGGGGTCTGCGTGGCGTCCTGCTCAGCCGATTGGGCGCGCATGGCCTTGCGATGCTTGTGGCGCACGTACATGCCAGTGGCGCAGCCACCCATGGCGCCGAGCACGCCGTGATGGGCAAGGTGGCCGCCCACTGCGCCGGCGGCACCGTACTTCAGGCAGCCGCCCGGCTCGGCCTGCGCGGATCCCGTGGCGAGGCCGGTGGTCAGCACCGCGAGCGCGGCCAGGAATGCAGTCGTCTTCATCTCAACTCTCCGTTGCAGCATGTCACCGTCAGGCATGACTCGCGCCGGCGACGCCGGCGCGCACCATGAACGTTACATGGCGTCGTGGCGAGAGCATGGCATGCCGGAACATGCGACCGGTCGCGGCATGCTGGGCGCCAACCGGGCGGGCGAGACGATCGTGATCGCCGGGACTGATGCCGGATGCACATCCACCGGGCGGACCGGCGCGGACGGCTCGACGCCGGTCGCGCGGCGGGTGACGGAGAAAGGGCATCGCGAGCCGGCTCATGATGATTTGCGTTACTGCGCGTGGCGTTGTGGGCGCCATCCGAAGGCCGGAATCATCGTTTGCGGGCGGAAACGCTGCTTTTTTCCATTCTTTGTAAGGCATTGTGTCCTCGTCGCAACGCTGGTGTCCGAACTGGCCGATTTCCGCCGCAAAAGTTCGGTGCGCCGGCATTGAGGAACATCGGAAAAATCTCAACGACGTGATCACACGTTTGTGTGAGGTGTATAATAAAAATGAATTGCTCGTTTTGACGCATGCCGCCATCGCCGGTCGGCTCGGCATTTCTTGACAGGAAAGTGATGCTCCGGGAGCAGTAAATCTCCCATGAAGGAGATCTTGGTGAGACATCTCGCGACATTCAGCCTGGCGCTGGGGGTTATACTGATGACGCACGCCAGACCTGGCCATGCACAACTCACAGGAGAACAATACGTGACAGCGCAGAACAACGCGGTCACGCCGTTCGGCTATGGCAATGTTACCCAGCTACTTGTCTCTTCGCTCGGCGGCACCGGTAACGGGTGGTGCAAGGCGAGTGGCGGTGCGGCTTCGACCTGCCTGTCCGTCTCGGGCGAGGGCGATTGCACCTGGCAGGTCGGCCCCAACACCGTGGTGTCGTGCAACCAGGGCGGGAAATCGGGGATCGACGAGTCGCGGTTCGCCCCGGTGAACTGCAACGGCCAGCTCGACGGCGACAACAACGTCAGCGGCCTGATCACCGAGGCGGACTGGTGCGGCTGGGCCGGCTACATGGCGCGGCGCACCACCGACACCTTCTACCAATACAACGACTACGTCCGCCTCGGCGTGAACAAGCGCTTCGGCGGCACCGTGTTCGAGCTGTACGGCACCGACAAGGTGGACCGCATCCAGCAGAACCCAGGCGGTGCGATGCAGATGGCGCTCTACGGCGACGACATCGGCTACGCGCCCCCCGGCACCCCCTCCGGCTGGTTCGCCTTCAACCCCAGCCAGACCTTCCTGCCCCCCAACGCCACTGGTTGGGACAACACCGCCTACCCGACCCAGGCCGCCTGCAACGCCGCCCATCCCGGGGTGAACTGCCACAACGAGATGGCCGTCGACAACGTCAGCGATGACGTCACCAACGTCGGCTGCGCCAACAACGGCCAGGACGCCGGCGCCGGCTTCAACCCGGTGCAGGCGGTGTCGCTGAACTGCTGGTATGGCGACCCCAACAACTACGTCGACGACGTGTATTCGCCGGCCGCCGGCTACGTCACCGTGGACAAGCACGCGCCCAACAACTACTCGAAGAGCAGCAACGTCCCCGGGCTGTTCTGGGCGCAGACCTCGCAGGTGGTCGGCCCGTTCGCGCAGCTCACCTACGACATCGCCGGCGGCAACAGCCTGCGCACCATGACGCCGGACTTCCAGGAGCTGCCGGCGATCTTCCTGCACAAGGGTCTCGGCGCGCTGGTGTATTACTACCACGGTCCCAACGCCTACGCCGACGTGGGCGGACTGGTAAGCCGCTCGTCGCTGGCGACCAACGCCACCGGCATCCTCGGCTTCACGCCGCGCACCGGGCAGTACGGCGTCGGCTACAACGTCGGCCTGAGCGAGGACTGGGCCAGCATGTGCGACGCCAGCGGCACGAAATGCGTCACCATCGCGTCGTTCTCCAACAGCGCGCAGATCATCCAGGCCACCAACAATGCGGAAAGCTCGTATTTCGGCATCCACGGCTTCTTCAACATGGCTCCCGGCCTGAAGCAGCGCGCGACCCTGTTCATCGCGCCGTATCGCTACGACGACATCGTCGGCGGCAAATCGGTCCGCCAGTGGGTCTATCAGCTCAAGCAGAACCAGATGCTGCCGCCGGCGCCGTATTACGGACCTATAAACTAGACGCGACCGCGGGCCGGCGCGGACAGGCAAGGCCAGAGGCCCTGCCTCCGGACCCCGCTCAAGGCCAAGGCCGGAGAATCCACTTGTTTCAATAAGCGGTTCCCAGAGGTCCCTGCTTGAAAAAAGGGCCTTTGGTGGGGCTGGGCACAGCTTGCCGTTCCGGCGACTCTCTCGGGTCGTCGGAATGGCAGGCGGAGGGAGAACTCGGCCTTGCCTGCCGGCGGGTCAGCCAGATTCCTCGACAGGCGATGCCCCCTCACGGGGCCTGCCTCCTCCCGCCCCGCCTAGGCTTCCGCCGCCAGGGGCGCATGGTTGAGCAGCGCGACCAGCGCCACCCCGCCCAGGGTGTTGCCGATCACGGTGGGCACCAGGAAATGCGTCAGATAGGCGAGCGGCGGCACCTGGCCCGCGAACACCGCGAACGCGGCCTCCACCGAGCCGGCGATGGCGTGGGAGAAGTGCCCGAGCGCCACGAAGTAGGTCAGCACCAGGACCACCAGCATCCTGGCCGAGCCGGCGCCGGGCAGCAGCCAGATCATCAGCGCGATCAGCCAGCCGGCGAGCACCGCCTTGACCAGCATCGGCCAGAAGCTGTCGCGCATCGCGTCCACGGCGACGCCGTTCAGCGCCTCCCACAGCGCGGGCTGGAACAGCGGCTGGTGGCAGACCAGCAGCGCGAACAGCGCGGTGCCGACGACGTTGGTGCCGAGCACCACCGCCCAGTAGCGCAGCAGGGTGGGCACCTCGCGCCAGTCGCGCTTGGCCAGCACCGGCAGCACCGCGGTGAGCGTGGTCTCGGTGAACAGCTGCTGGCGGCCGAGCACCACGATCAGGAAGCCCAGCGTGTAGCCGAAGCCGGTGAGCAGGATGCGCCACTCGGTGTCCGGCAGCGCGCTGCGGATCAGCGCCATGCCCAGGAACGAGAAGCCCATCGAAAGGCCTGCGGCGAGGCCGGACCAGGCGACGGCGCCGCTGTGCCGGGCGAGGTCGGCCTCCCCCTCGCGGCGGATCACCTCGTGGATGTCGGCGGGCGCGGCAGCGGCGGTGGCGCTGCCGGTGGACGGCTCCTCGTCGTCGGACATCAGGCGGGCACTCCGGGGCTTGGGGGAAAGGGGCGCGTCAGCAAGGCCGGGCTTTGCCCAGACCCACCAAAGGCCGAGGCCTTTGGAAACCGTTTGTTGAAGCAGGGAAGTTCAAAGGCTCGTCCGTGATGGTACCCGTGCCGACTGATGGCAATCCTGTTCGAACCGATGAGTGCGAAGACGCGCAGCGCCAGCCGCGAACAGATCATGCGGGTCATGAAACGGGATGCCTTGCCGGCGATGGACGATGGATCATCGCCTTCATCACCAGAACTCTTGCCGTGCCTTCAATCAAGATCAGGGACTCGCCTCTGACCTTCGCTGGGGCGAGCGCACCCGGGCCGCACCTTCAGACGCATGGCGTCGATCATGCGCTTGTCGATGCAGGGTCACACCAACCTGGATCGGATGTGGTCGGCAAGACAGGCAAGGCCGGGGGCTCCATCTCTGGACTCCGCTCACGGGCAGATCTCGAAATCCACGTCCTGAAAGAAGGGGCTCCGAAGCCTCCAGCCCGAAGGAAAGACCTCGGCGGGTCCGGGCGGCCGGCCAAGGCGCGGGAGGTCGCGATGAGTATGCTGGGAGCTGCTGTCATCAACCACTCCGACCAGAGCTGAAACGTCGTTGATTGACGAGCAACAGCGGCGATGGAATACTCTGTTACCGTTCTGCAAGGTTCGGCTTGTTCGGCCTGCGGTTCGGCGAGTTGATCGCCTCAAACGGCAGGGCGGCAAAGCACCGTCCGCCATATCCATGGGGATGGAACAGTGAACGCACCAATCCGGACAGGCCACCTGCGCCTTCTGGCGCCAGCAGCGGTTGCGACCGCCTGCCTCGCCCTCGCGCCCGCGGCCGTGCTGGCCCAGGCCGCGCCGTCAGAGCACTGGGTCGGGACCTGGGGCGCCAGCCCGTCCGACCCGCTGCCGGGGGCCGCGACGCCGACGCCGAGCTACGCGGACCAGACGTTGCGCGAGATTGCCCACATCAGCATCGGGGGACGCTCGCTGCGGCTGCGCTTTTCGAACGCGCTCGGCACCACGGCGCTGACGCTTGGGCCGGTGCACGTGGCACGGTCCGCGGGCAACGATGCGATCGTCGCGCAAAGCGATCGCACGCTGACGTTTTCCGGCCAGCAGACCATCACCATTCCGGTCGGCGCGCTGGCGATCAGTGACCCGGTGGATCTCCCGGTGGCGGCGCAATCCGATCTCGCGGTCAGCGTCTATGTGCCGCCGCAGACCGGTCCGCTGACGCAGCATTCGCTAGGAACGCAGACCAGCTACGTCGTGAGCGGCAACTCGACCGGGTCGGTGCGGCTGGACAGTCCCGCCACCACTACGACCCGGCCGCTGCTCAGCGGCATCGAGGTGATGGCGCCGGCGCGCTCCGTCGCCGTGGTGACGCTGGGCGATTCTATCACGGACGGCTACCGGTCGACCGTCGACCTGAATCGACGCTGGCCCGACGATTTCGCGCGGCGGCTCCAGGGACGATTCGGCAACGCCGTGGGTGTCATCAACGAGGGCATCAGCGGGAACCGGGTCATCAACGAGGGGGCCGGCCCGAACGCGGAGGAACGCCTCGACCGCGACGTGCTGGCCCAGCCGGGCGTGCGGTACGTCACGCTGCTGGACGGGATCAACGACATCGGCAACTCGACGCGGCCTGGCCAGGCCGCGTCGGCCGAGGACATCATCGCAGGCTACAGGCAGATCATCGCGCGCGCCCATGACAGCGGCCTGAAGATCTATGGCGCGACGATGCCCCCGTTCGTCGGCGCCGGCTACGCCACCGCGGACGGCGAGGCCAAGCGCGAGGCGGTCAACGAGTTCATCCGCAACGGCGGCCAGTTCGACGGCGTGCTGGATTTCGATCAGGCGATTCGCGACCCGGCCAATCCGACGCGGATGCTGCCGGCCTATGACAGCGGGGACCATCTGCATCCCAACGACGACGGCTACGAAGTCATGGCCTACTCGATCAACCTGGCGCTGTTCCAGCCGACCGCCCGCTAGGCGCGCCATAAGCCGCGGCCTTGGTCGCCCGGCATGGGCGAGCAGGGCTGCGGCTTCCCTTCACAGCATCCGCTTGCCCGCGATCCGCAGCCAGGGATGCCGGCGTTCCATGTCCTCCACGAGCGCCCGCTTGTTGCCGCGCTGTTCGGTCTGGGTGTGGATCATCGACCCCCGGTGCACGCGGTACTCCGCGAGCACCTCGGGCACCGCCTCGCCCCACAGCCCGCGCTCCACGAGCCGGCACCAGAAATCGTAGTCCTCCCAGCCGAAGCGCACGTGGTCGTAGCCGCCGCCGGCCGCCCACGCCCACTTCGCCACCAGGGCCATGGCGTCCACGTAGTTCCCGCTCATCAGCCGCCCGGCCGAGAACGGCAGCACCCCGAACACCGCGTCACTGTCGCCGAACGAGCGGATCTGCGGGTAGGCGAACGCGGCGCCCCCCGCCATCGCCGCCAGCAGCCGCGCGCAGCACCCGGGCGCCAGCCGGTTGTCGGCGTCGAGCGGCAGCACGAACGGCGTCTCCGCGGCCGCGAACCCGCTGTTGCGCGCGAACCCCAGCCCCGCGTTCGCGAGATGCCGCCGGACCATCAGCCGGTTGAACCGCGGGGCGTTCGCCCGGACCCAGTCCAGCACCATCGGCACGGACTCGTCGCCCGATCCGTCATCGACCACCACCAGGTCGAGCGGGCGCAGCGTCTGCGCCGCCACGCTCTCCAGTGCCTCCACCACGTACTCGGCGTAGTTGTACACCGGGATCACCACGGTGATGTCGGCGTCGCGCAGCCCGTCCTGCACGAGCAGCACCTCGGACTCCACGAGCGCCGGCAGCGCCGCGCGCGCTGCGCCCGCCCGCCGCAGCCCCAGCTCGAACCCACGCGCGCCCTCGCGCCCGCCGGCAATCTGCGAGAGCACGTCCTGCAGCGCCTCCGCGCGCGTGTTCGGCCCCCATCCCGCCAGCGCCGCGTGGTAGGCGTCGAGCGCCATGCGCGCCCGCAGGGCTGGGTCCGCGGCGAGCCGCTCCAGCGCCTCCGCCCACGCGGCCGCGCCGTCGGCCAGCAGCCCGGTGCGCCCGTCCTCGATGGCGCGCGCGAACGGCCCGGTCGGCGAGGCCACGGTGGGCACCTCGACCAGCGCCGCCTCCCACCATTTCAGCTCGCTCTTCGCCTCGCAGAACGGGTTGCCGAGCTCCAGCGGTGCCAGGTTGATGTCGAAGCGTGCCATCTCCGCCGGAAGCAGGGCAAGCGGCACCATGTCGCGCCACTCGATCTGCGCCGCCACCGGCTTGAGCTCCGGGTACTCGCCCGCCAGCACCACGCCCTCGCCGCTCGACGGGTCGCGGAACAGCACCAGCCGCGCCTCCGGCCGGCGTGCCAGCAGCGCCGCCACCGCGCCCACCGCGAGGCCGAAATCCCGCTGGTGTGTGCGGCTGCCGCCGGCGTAGCCGATGCGCAGCAGGCCCTCGCCCTCGCCGCTGTCGCGGCGCTGCCGCACCGCGCGGCGCGCCGCCACCAGCGACTCCGCATCCCACCCGTTGGGGAGCACGTGCGCGATCTGCTGCAGCTCGCGCACGTGGCCCGCCAGCTCCTCGGTGGTCACCGTGACCAGGTCTGACGCGTCCATCGTGCGCCGGACACGCGCGAAGAACTCGCGAGTGCCGTCCTCGGAGAATCGCTGCGAGCGGATGCCGTCGATCACCTCGATGGTGGCCAGTTCCGGACGGATCATCAGGTCGTCCACGTCGAACACCACGACGCTGCCCTGCCTGCGGCACACCTCGACGATGCCCTCGATATGGCTTTCCCACGCCACCCGCCACAGCACCACGACGTCCGCACCCGCCAGCACCCCGTCATCCACGCCGCGCAGCCCCAGCGCCTCGGCCTCCCAGCCCAGCGCCCGCGCCGTCGCCGCGTATCGCTCCACCCGATAGACGCTGCCCGGCGTGTGCGCCTCGCCCGACAGGAACAGGATGCGCCCCCGCCGCCCCGTTCGCGCCGGGGTGGCCCGCGGCATGGCGCCCGCTGCGCCGACCTTGTCTCCGCCGATGCCGTCGGCGTCCGCCCTCGCGCCCCCAGCCTCGGCATCGCCACCCCCGCCACCACCAGTCTCGTGCGCTTCGCCCTCGTGCGCGTCGCGCTCGCCTGACCCGTCGGTGCCAGCCTGCGCCTCGTCGGTCGCCGGCACGCCCGAGCCCGCCTCCCGCGCTGCGGCTGCCCGCGCCCGGGCAGGCGCGCCGCCATCCGCAGCGCCGTCCGCCGGAGCCGCCGCGGCCGAACTCCCGTTCGCCGGCGCCGCCGCTGCCCCGTCCTGCGCGCCTCCGTCCTGCGCGCCTCCGTCCTGCGCGCGGCCGTCCTGCGCGCGGCCGTCCTGCGCGCGGCCGTCCTGCGCGTCCTCCGGCATCCCCAGGTGCAACGCTCCCAGCGCCGGCATCGGCGCCCCGTCCGACTCGGCCCTCGGCTCGCCCGGTCCGCCCGGCCTGGCCATCCGCAGGCCCGCCCGCAGCGGCTGCGTGATCCGCCACGCCGTGGAGCCCAGGATCAGCCGGCGGTCCTCGCGCAGCCGCGCCACCTCCGACCACGCCGCGCGCACGCTCGCCGCCGCCTCGCCGTGCGCGCGCCGCGCCGCCGCCTCCCACTCCGCCGAGCGCCGCGCCAGCTCCGCGCGATGGTCCTGCTCCTCGCGCGCCGCCTCGGCCGTCCGTGCCGCGGTGGCGGCGGCCTCGCGCCGCGCCGCCGCCTCGCGCTCGCCGGCCGCCGTGGCGCGCTCGGCCGCCCTGTCGCGCTCGAGTGCCGCCACGTTCGCCTTGGCCGCCGACAGCCGCAGCCGCAGCGAACGCCGCTCCGCCTCGGCCACCGCCAGCTTCGCCGGGCTGTCGCCCACCGTGGCCGCGAGCCGCTCGCCCCATTCCCGGGCGCTCGCCTCCGCCCCCTGCACCTCGACGGTGAACCGGCGCGCCAGCATCAGCGCCTGCTCCGTCTCGCCGCGTTCGCCCAGCAGCGAGAACCGCTCGCGCACCCGCGCCACCCCCGCCGCGTCCAGCGCGCACAGCGCCGCCAGCTCGGCCGGCGCCTCCGCCCCCACCAGCAGCACCCCGAGCCCGTACGCGTGCAGGAACTCGAACGACGGGTGCCGCTCGCGCAGCTCCGCCCACAGCCGCCACACCCCGAACTCGCGCTCGCGCACGTTGGTGTCGTGGAACAGCACCACCGCGCGCGCAGACAGCTTCGGCGTCCACGTCGCGAAATCGTGCGCCACGTCCTCGTAGCGGTGCCGCCCGTCGATGTGCAGCAGGTCCACGGCGCCGTCCGGGATGTAGGGCAGCGCCTCGTCGAACGTCGAGCGCAGCAGCCGCGAGAATGTGCCGTAGCGCTGCGCGTGGAACCGGCTGAGCGTCGCGAACACGTCCTCGCCGTAGAACCCCGCGTGCTCGTCGCCCGCCCAGGTGTCCACCGCGAAGCACCGCGTCGACAGGCCCTCGCGCCGGACCTGCTCGCACATCGCGGCATACGACACGCCGTTGTGCGTCCCCAGCTCCACCAGCATCGCGGGCCGCGACGCCGCCACCAGCCAGTGCGCGAACGGCACATGCCCGTGCCACGCGCTCTCCGTCTCCAGCAGCGTCGGGCGCTCGAAGATCGGGTCCAGCGCCGGCGCCGCCAGCGCGCTCACCATCCCGGGCTCCGGGCTCAGGTCGTGGTCCATGCGGTCGTCTCCCAAGCAAGCAGGGCCAGGGCTCTGCCCTGGACCCGCCAGGGGCAGCGCCCCTGGACCGGCATCCGACAGGAAAGCCCAGGGGCGGCCGGCGCGGAAGGGCAGGGCCCCTGCCACGATCCGCGCTGCCGGCCCAAAAGACCGAGCCTTGCTTCAAGATGGATTCCAAAGGCTCGCCTTTGGCGGAGTCCAGAGGCGGAGCCTCTGGCCTTGCTGATCTTCCGCCCTATCGCAGCCCCGCCCGCCTGAGCACCGCTCCCGCCAGCCGCCGCGCCCGCGACCGTCCGTCCGGCTCGACGACGCGCCGGATCGCCACGTCGCAGTACATGTACGGCTGCAGCGCCAGGTGGGTCATCTCCCAACTGTGCTCGACCATGAACTCGTGCGCCGCCTGGATCACCCCGTATGGCGCCGTCCCCGGGCCCACGATGTCGACCATGGTGTAGTCGTTCAGCACGATGACCCCGTCCGGCCGGAGCTTGCGCCGCACGATCGCCAGCTCGCGCCGCACCGACTCGTAGGCGTGGTCCGCGTCCAGATAGACCACGTCCACCGTGGAGTCGCCGAGGTTCTCCAACGCCCGCGCGCTGTCGTCCTGCATCACCAGCACCCGGTCGGCGGCGATCTCGGCGGCGAAGCGCTCGCGGTAGTACTCGACGTGGCTGCGCCCTGCGAAGATCTCCGCGACCGGGCGCCCGGCCCAGCGCATCGGCCAGGTGTGGAACCGGAAGTCGTCGATCGCCACGAACCGGCTCGGCTGGCACACCCGCAGGATCTCGGCGGAGAAATCCCCCGTGGCCACGCCGACCTCGACGAACACGCGGCCTCGTGGCAGCAGCGGCAGCATCGCGTAGCGGTCGGGCAGCACCCTGGCGTTGCGCAGCAGCCGGTCCGGCAGCACCGCCGCGGCCGCGATCGCGATCTCTCCGCCCGGCCCGCCGGCCGCTGGTCCTTTGTCCGTTGCCGATCCCTCTTCCGTCGCCGATCCCATGCCTGTCGTGGCCTGCGCCGCCTCCCCGGCGAACGGCGGTTCACCGGGGACAGGCCCGCCCCCGTCGCCGTCGAGCCTCTCGCCTTGCTGGAGCGTCGTCATCGGCCATCCTCCCGGGCTGCGCGACCGCCGGCACGCACCTGCTCGGGTCGCGTGCCACGGCGCGGCACGCCGTTGGACGAAGGTGTATCGCACCCTCCGGTACCCGCAACCCGTGACCCCTGGATGGCAGAGCCTGGGTCGGGACATGCAACCGGCGGCAGGTGTCAACCGGTTGCGGCACACGGCGTCCGGATCGTCCGGACGGGAGCCGAACAGGTGGAGCTGGGTATTAACAACTCCGTCATCTCGTCTCATTTCCAAGAATGATGTCAACAAATGTGAGTCAAGTGAATTGCAATGGGCTGACCTGCATTTCGTGCATCGAGTCAGAACCCGCGATGCTGTACCGCCGCAGCTCCGCTTCCCGTGGGGCGGGTCTAAATAGAAAGGAGATTGGCGACCGCAAACAGTTGCCGAAGTCACCAGTAATTACTCTGACGCTGCACCGCAACATTAAGAACATGCGATCACGTGCGTCGCATTAGTCGCCTGCCAGTGGCGGTTATGCCCGGCAACTGCCGGCCTGACAGCCTGCAGGCTGCTACGACCTCGGTATATGTATATGACAGCCTGGTTAACGGGTTCGTTTAAGCTTGCCTTGGGCAGGGCAGTTCGGTTAACCATTCGGCGGACGCATCGTCGTGGCTGCCGCCACAGATTGCCGACGCACAAAGGGGACTACCCAATGACTGCCGTAACCGTAACGGGTGCCAACAACCAGATCCTGACCGTTCAGCTGAACGGCGTGACCAATTTCACCGTGGCCCAGCAGTTCGCCTCCATCATCAACCAGGCGGCCGGGGCTGGCACCCTGACCGCTTTCAACGTGACGGATGGCGGCGTCACTCCGATGGTGCCGGCTGGCAACACCGGCGAGGCTGTCATCCTGTCGGCGATGCCGCCGTCCACGATGCCGGTCGGCTATACCTTCGTCACCGATGTCGCCTCGGCGCCCACCACGATCACCGGTGCCTCCGACATGAGCGGGTTCGAGGGCGTGCTCTCCGGCACCGCCGGCGTGACCTTTAACGCCGGCACCACGGATGGCATCTTCGTCGCCGGCGGCGGTGCCAACCTGTTCAACGGCGCGACCAGCACCTTCTCGGTCTACACCGGCGACGGCAACGACACGATCACCACGGGCGCCGGCAGCGACTACGTCGATGCCGGCAGCGGCGCGAACGTGATCAACCTTGGGTCGGGCAGCACCTATGTCGCGTCCACCAGCAACGACCTGATCACCGGCGGCTCGGGCCTCAGCACGGTGGGTGCCAGCGGCCATGGCGCCACGATCAACGGCGGCACTGGCGCGATCCTGATCAGCAGCACGGGCGCTTCCGATGTGGTGACGCTCGGGACCGGTGGCGGCTCGATCTTCGGCGGCACGAACTCGACCTACAACCTGGTCGGCAACGCCATGGTGATCGGCGATGATGGCTCCAACACAGTGAACGCCGGCGGCGCAACCGCCTTCGTTTCCGCTGGCGCCGGCAACGAGCTGGTGAAGGGCGGCTCCGGCGCGCTGACCTTCCTCGGCGGCGCGGGCAACTCCACGGTGGTCGGCGGCGCTGCGCCCGTGACCCTGTTCGGAGCCACCGGCGGCTCGGTGACCTTCACGGGCACCACCGGCGGCAACACCTTGACCGTGATCGACAGCGGCAAGGTGGACGCCAGCGGTTCCACTGGCTCCGGCGACACGCTGTTCGGCGGTCTCGGCGCCAACACGATCATTGGCGGCACGGGCGCCGACCTGTTCGTGGTTCGCTCGGGCGCCTCGTCGCTCACCGGCGGCGCGAACGGCGTCAACACCTTCGACTTCGTCGCCAGCAACACCGGCGGCGCCACCGACGTCATCAGCGACTTCAAGTCGGCCGACAAGGTTGCGATCTCCGGCTACACCGCCGACACCGCGGCCGAGGTACTCAAGTCCGCCACCGTCTCCGGCGGCTCCACCACCATCACGCTGTCCGACCAGACCAAGATTGTGTTCCAGAACTACACGAACCTCGGCTCGGGCAACTTCTCCTAACCCGACGCTTCGGGTCACTGCCCGCGAGCGACGATCAGGCCGGTCCCTTCGGGGGCCGGCCTTTTCCTGACGAGCATCCTGTCAGGACAGATGGGCAACAGGTCGGTTTGCGAGGGCCACGGCAGCGCAGCAGCCAGCAAGGCCGGGCTTCCCCTCTGCTGCCACTCCAACGACCCAAGCGGGTCGTTGAAACCCTTGGCAGCTACGCCCAGACCCACCAAACGCCCCTCCTTCAAGCATGGGGGCCTCTGGTAACCCTTCCTTAAACAAGTGGATTCCAAAGGCTCGGCCTTTGGCGGAGTTTGAGGCAGAGCCTCAACCTTGCCTGCTTCCTACGGCAGCAACACCCCCAGCATCGCCAGCGCCGCCCGCTCCGGATGCCACAGCGCCGCTGCCGCGACCGCGCCCCGGCGCACCCCCGCCATGTCCAGGTCGCCCGCGCCCAGCTGTCGCACCACCTCGCGCGCCGCGTCGCCGTCCGCGGTGGGCACCAGGAACCCGTCCACCCCGTCGGTGACGAACTCGCCGGCGCCGCCCCGCTCCGGGCCGATCGCCACCAGCCCCGCGGACATTGCCTCCAGCAGCGTCAGCCCCATCGCCTGGTAGCTCGACAGGTCCACGAACACGTCCATCTCGCGAAACATCGCTGCGACCTGGGACCGCCGCAGCCGGCCATGGTTGCGCACCGCTCCGGGATGGCGTGCCCGGTAGCCTGCCAGATCGGCGTCGTCGCAGCCGAACACGTGGCACTCGACGCCGCGCCCCAGCCCGTGCGCCAGGCCGGCCATCATCCGCCAGGTCGCCTCCGGCCCGCGCCGCTCGCTGCTCGGCCTGACCATCGCGCATACCCGCAGCGTCGGGCGGACCTCGTCGTAGCGCAGGCGGTCCACGGCGCGGAACCGGTCCACGTCCACGCTCGGCCCGATCGGCGTCGCCTCCACGCCGACCTCGCGCAGCAGGACCTCGCGGTTCCACGCGCTCTTAGTGAACACCGCCCGCGCCGGGTCCTGCTGGTAGGACAGCCGCGCCAGCGCGTGGTCGGGGCCGAGCGGGTCGTAGAACAGCGGCTCGTAGTCCTGCACGTAGTAGCCCATGCGCGCCCGCGCCTCGGACTGCAGCGGCAGCCAGAACGCGCTCTGCTGCGCGGTTGCCACCACCGCGTCGTAGCCGCCCGCCAGCACGTGTGCCCGCAGCGCCGCCTCGTCGGCCTCGTAGCGCCAGGACTCTACCTCGGGATACGCCGCGCCCGCGCCGCAGGCGTTGGCCGCGAGGTTGAGCAGCGTCACCGCCACGCCCATGCGCCCGAGGGCCTCGGCCTCCTGCAGCACTACGTTGGCACCGCCACCCTCGGCGGCCACCGGCAGCACGAACGCGACCCTCGCCCCCGACCAGCGCCGGCCCTGCGCCACGACCTGTTCGCGCTCGAAGCGATGGCCCACCCACTCGCGCACCCCGTGCAGCGCCAGGCTGTGCCGGCAGAACGCCGCCGGCTCGTCGACCATCACCCGCGCGTCGTATTTCGCGCCGATCGCCCGCCTCGCTTGTTCCGCGAGACGCAGCCGCCGCTCGTGCGAGAACGATCTTGATTGCGCGTGCCAGACGTAGCAGTCGTCGGCGACCCGCAGCGTCCAGCCGGCGATCCTGGCGCGCACGCACCAGTCGTTCTCCTCGCCGTAGCCCTCGGGGAAGTTCGCCTCGTCGAGCAGCCCCACCGCGTCGAGTGCCTCGCGCCGCACCGCGAAGCAGAACCCGTTGATGAACGGCAGCGCCGGGTGCACCGCGCGCCGCCCCGCCACCATCCGCCCGGCCTCGTCCACCGTGACGCCGTCCGGCAGGGAGTTCGTTGCCCAGTCCCCGCCCTCGGACAGCAGCGGCACCGACTGCCACGACGCGGTGTTCGACAGCGGCCCCACCACGGCGCAGCGCGGGTCGGCGTCGAACGCCCGCGCCAGGGCGTCCAGCCAGCCCGCGGTGACCACGGTGTCGGAGTTGAGCAGCACCACGATCGCGCCCTGGGCCGCCCGCAGCCCCGCGTTCGCCGCGCGGGTGTAGCCCAGCGCGGCTTCGTGGCGGATCAGCGTCGCCCCGGCCATCGCCGGGTGCGTGTCGAGCAGCGCGCGGGTGTCCGCCCCGCTGCCGTCGTCCACCACCACCAGCAACCACGGCGCCCGCCCGTGCCGTGCCAGTGCGTCGAGGCAGCGCCGCGTCTCCTCGGGAGCGTTGTGCACGCACACCACCACGCCCACCGCCCACGCCTCTGCTCCCGCCTCCGCGTCGGTCCTTCCGGTCCGCGCCGCCTGCGGCCCGCGCTCCGCGTCCTCCCGCAGCGCCAGCGGCGGTGGCCAGTCCGGTGTCCCGCCCGTTCCGCCGCCACCCGCCTCGCCGCCGATCAGCAGCGGTCCCTGCCGGCGCTCGGCCAGCCGCGCCGGAAGCTGCAGCGTCACCGTCCACCAGCCCAGCCGCAGCGCCCGACGCAGCCCGGAGCGTCCGGCCGGCAGGCGGTGCAGCACCCGGCGCAGCGGCGCGGTGAGGCGCCACGACGTGCTCTGCTCCACGATGCGGATGTGCGTCTGCGCCGCGTGAAGCTGCGCCCCCAGCGCGAGCACCTGCGCGCCGAGCGAGGTCGCGCGCCGCTGCGCGATGTCGAGCTGCATCGCCAGCGCCGCCGGTGCCACGGCGCGCGTCGCCGGCCGCCCCGCCACCAGCGTCGCGCGCGCCGCCAGCAGCTGCGCCCGGGTCGTCAGGTGCCCGCCAAGCCGCGCATAGGCGTCGCGGATCTCCGCCGCGACCGCGGGCGCGGCCTTGCGCAGCGCCGCCCCCGACGCCGCCGCCTCGGTCGCCAGCACCAGCAGCCCGCCGCCGTGGCGGAACCGGAACGCCTCGTGCGGCGAGCGCGCCATCGCCGCCGGCAGGCGCAGCAGCACCACCGCGCGCGGCGACAGCCAGTCCAGGCGCCCGGCCAGCACCGCTTCGCCCTCGACCAGCATCAGGTCCACCGTGCCCGGCACTGGCGCGCCCTGCAGCGGCATCAGCCGCCCGGCTTCCGCGTCCGCCCAACCGTCTGCGGCCTTCGCCTCCCCGTCCACTGCGCCGAGGCCTGCACCGCCCCTCTCTGTCCCGCCCGCGTCCTCCATGCCCGCGCCGTCCACGAGCACCAGGCACTCGAAGCCCGCCTGCCGCGCCACCGACGCCAGCAGCGCGGCCATCCCGCCCGCAGCGCCCGCCGGCGCCACCGCCAGCGCCGGCCGCTCCGCCGCCGCCAGCCAGGCCACGAACGGCACGTGCTCCGCCCATCCCGCGCCGACCGGCAGGGCAGGGGCCAGGAAGCTGGCCGGGGACAGGAAACGCGACAGGTCCTGAGACACGCGACAAACGCCCGGATGTGCAGCACGGCCTATACCGGCGCCGCCCCGGCGGTGGTAGGGCCCGCACGGTGCAGATCCTCCCCGCCCGCGCCTTCCCGCTGATCCTGTTCGCCACCCCCGAGCCGATTGCGGCCGTCTCCCCCACGGCCTTGCGAGCCGCCTGGCACCCGGACTGGCACCCCGCCTGGCCCGCGATCCCTGCCTGGCACGCGACGCTGCCGGATGCCGCCCGCGGCCGCTGGTGCCTGCTCCGTGTGGGGGGCATGCCGCCCGGCAGCGCCCTGCGCCTGCGCCTCGCCGACGACGCACGCGGCCACACCGTGCGCGAGCTTTTCCTCCGCCGCCCCACGTCGCGCTCCGGCACGCTGCAGGCGCTGCTGCACGTTCCCGGCGAGGCGCGCGCGCTGCACCTCGACGGCTTCGGCCCCGGCCGGCCCTGCGACGCCCGGCTCACGGTGCTGCCTCGCCCGGACGCCGCCATCCGCCTGCTCGCCGGCGGCTTCTCGCGGCTGCCGGCGGTGCTGCTCGGCTCGCCGCGCGGCCTGCCCGGACGGCTGCGCGCGACGCTGGGCCGCTCTCCGGCGGGCGGGCGCCCGGACTATGCCGCGTGGCGTGCCCGCTACGACCGCTGGGACGACGCCGCCCGCGTCGCGCTGCTCGACGCCGCACGGCACGCGCCGCCGATCCACGCCACCGTGCTGGGGGCCCATGGCCCGGCACGCGCCGCCACGCTGCACTCCCTGCGTGAACAGTGGCGTCCCGCCGACACCGTGGCGGACAGCGACCCCGATCCGCTCGCCGCCGCGAGCACGCGGGCCGGCTACCTCGCGGTCCTCGGGGCCGGCGAGGTTCTCGCCCCCCACGCCCTGGCCCTGGCGGCGGCGCACCTGGCGGCCTGGACCGCCGCCGGCGCCGCGCCCGACATCGTCTATGCCGACGAGGACCGCCTGCACCCCGACGGCACCCGCGACGCCCCGGTGTTCCGTCCCGAGCCAGGCGAGGCGCTGCTGCTGTCCGGCCTGCTCACCCGCGGCCCCGTCCTGGTCCGCGCCACGCTGCTGGCCGCCGACCCCGCCGCACGCCTTCTCGCCCATGCCGTCGGCACGCCCGACTTGCCCAACCCCGCGGCGCCCGACCCTGCCGTGCCCGGTGGCGCTGTTCCTCGGCTCGACGCCGCCGCGCTCGCCCCTGATCCGGGCGGCTCCCACGCGGAGGCCGCCCGCCTTCGCCTGTGGCTGCGCGCCGGCCCGCACGCGCACGTCCGCCACCTGCCTTTCGTGCTCGCCCATCGCCGACCCGATACCGTCGCCACCGCCATCGCCATCGCCGCCGTCGCCCAGGCCCATCTCGGCGCGCGCGGCACGGTCGCGGCCGCCCATCCGCTGCGCATCCGCCGCCACCCGATCCGCCACGCCGATGTCAGCATCGTCGTCGCGTCCGCCTGCCGCAGCCGCCACGTGCCGCGCTGCCTGGCCCGCGTGCTCGCCGACACCGCCCACCCGATCCGCGAGGTCCTGGTCGCCGTCTCGCGTATCGACCCCGCCGACCGCCGCCAGCGCCGAATCATCGGCCAGGTCGCCCGGCTTGCGGGGGTGCGCGTGCTCGACCTCGGGCTGCCCGAGTTCAACTACAGCCGCGTCAACAACCTCGCCGCCGCCCAGGCCCGCGGCGACACCCTGCTGCTGCTCAACGACGACATCGCCCCGCTGCGCCCCGCCCACCGCGCGGCCCCCGCCGGTCCTGGCCCGGCGGCGCCCGGCGATCCGCCCGACCCTCGCCTGTGGTTGTCCACGATGGTCGCGCACCTGGAGGATCCCGGCGTGGGCGCGGTCGGCGCACGCCTGCTCTACGGCGACGGTCGGGTGCAGCACGGCGGCGTGGTGCTCGGCCTCGGCGGCCTCGTGGAGCATGCCGACCGCTTGCGCGCCCGCCGCGACCCAGGCCCGCATGGGCTGGCCCTGATCGACCGCGAGATGTCGGCCGTCACCGCCGCCTGCCTGCTGCTGCGACGCGGCACCTGGGAGGCGCTGGGCGGCATGGACGAGCGCTTCGCCGTGGCGCTGAACGATGTCGACCTCTGCCTGCGCCTGCGCGGCCTTGGCCTGGGCGTGCGCCAGGCCAACACCGCCGAGCTGGTGCATTACGAGTCCCTCTCCCTCGGCCGCCACTACGCCGGCGCCCGCGCCGGCCTGGAAGCCCGCGAGGTCCGGCTGCTGCGCACGCTGCACGGCGCGGCGCTGGCGGCGGATCCGTTCCACAGCCCGAACCTGTCGCTGGAACAGGGGGCCGAGGACCAGCCGGCGTTCCCGCCCAGGACGCGAACCCGGTTGGAGGCCGGCGGCGCGGCCTGAGCAAGCAAGGCCAGAGGCTCTGCCTCTGGACTCCGCCAAAGGCCGAGCCTTTGGAATCCTTTTGCTTAAGAAATGGGTTTCCAAAGGCCTCAGGCTGGCGGGTCTGGGCAGAGCCCAGCCCTGCTTGCTGCCGGCACGATCGAGAGACGAACGATCCCAGGTGACGGCGAGGACGCCGCATCGGGGGCATCTTCGCTCTTCAGGCCTGGGCTGCAAACGCCTCGGCGACCCGCGTCAGCGCGTCCGACAGCCCGGAGGGCAGCGCCAGGCTCAGCAGCATCGCCGCCGCCAGCAGCGCCCACGCCGCGCCCCGCGCCAGCCCGCCCTCGCGCGCGGCGGCCCCGTCGCCCTCGGACCCGCGCCGGAGCAGCCCGAGCGCCGCCGCCACCAGCCCGGCGACGAGCACCACTGCCAGGGCGGGGCGACGCGCCAGCATCTGCGTCAGCAACAGGAACTCGCCCGGGAACAGCGCCAGCGGCGGCACGCCGGCCAGCGCCAGCAGTACCAGCAGCGCCAGCCACCCGCGCCCGTCCGGAGCCGCGCTCCTCGCGACGTGGGCGGCGCCCGATCGGGGTGCGGGCGGACCACTCCCCGTCGTGATGGGCGCGCCGGCGACGGATGCCGTTGCGCCAGCCTCGGCCCCCGCGTCCGCACCCGCCAGCACCGCCGCCGCCCGCGCCAGCCCGGACACGGCGAGGTGCAGCAGCCCCGCGTACACCGCGCCGCTCCCGCCCAGTCCGAACGCCGCCGCCGCCAGCCCGCCGTGCAGCACCGTGGCCAGCCGCACCGTGCGCCCGCCGCCCGGTCCCCATAGCGCCAGCCCCGCCAGCACCACCGACAGCAGCCCGAACCCCAGCAGCCCCGCGGCCGGCAGCCTCTCGCCCGCCGCCGCAGCGACCCGCCCGGCGCGCAGCAGCAGCACCAGCGCCAGTCCCGGCAGCGGCGCGCACAGCAGCACCCGCAGCTCGCGCGGTGCCACGTCCTGCGCCGTGCCCAGCCAGCCGTGCAGCGGCGCCAGCCCCGCCGCCAGCGCGTATCCCGCCAGCAGCAGCACGCAGCCCAGCCCGAGCATCGCGCCGTCCGCCGCCCCGCCCGCCGCGCCCGGCAGCACGCTCCAGCGCCCTGCGCCGCCTGCCGCCAGCAGTACCGTGCCGAGCAGCGACACCGAGAGCGCGCCGGCCGCCGGCAGCGCCATCGCCCGCATCTCCGCCCACCTGCCCGTGCCGCGCAGCACCGGCGCGGCAGTCGCGACACCCACCGCCGCCGCCACCGCCAGCCAGCTTGTGGCCACGGGGTCCGCGAGCAGCCCCAGCATCACGCTGCCCAGCAGCGCCAGCGCCGCCGCCGGCGCGAACCGCCCCGCCCCGTGTCCGCCCGCCGTGCCGTCCACATCCCCGGCCGGCTCCAGACCCCCCACCGCGCCGCCCAGCGCCACCAGGGCCGTCAGCGCCGCAGCGCCCAGCGCCAGCGGATCGCCCAGCCATCCCGTTGCGGGCCGCTCCCACGCCAGCGCCAGCACCGCGGCCAGCGTCGCCCCGCATCCCGCCACGTGCAGCCACCGCGCCGCCCGCTTCCGAGCCAGCACCGCCGCCAGCACCGCCGCCAGCACCGGCACCAGCACGCACAGCGCCGCACCGCTCACGCCTCGTGCCCGATCCAGTCGCCTGTCCGCTCCGGCCCCGGATCGCGCGAGTCCGCCGCCGGCTCCGGCCCGGCGAGCCCTGTCCGGCCCGCGGCCCCGGCCTGTCCGCCGGCGAACGTCAGGGCCAGCAGTGCCGCCACCGCCGGCGCCCCCACGAACACCGCCGGTCCCGCGCCCCCGTCCGGGAGCGCGAGAGCGGCCAGCACCACCCCGTGCAGCGCCGACGCCATCGCCGCGACGCGGACCGCCGCCTCCCGGCGCAGCGACACCGCCAGCAGCCCCAGCAGCATCGCCGGCAGCGCCAGCCCGAGCGTGTCGCGGATCGCCGCACCCTGCAGCAGCGCTGCCCCGCGCGCCGCCGCCGCGCCGAGCACCACCAGGCCCAGTCCCGCCGCCGCCCGCCGCCAGCGCCCCGATGTCTGTTCCGACGCCCCCGCCTGCGCAGATGCCCTCGCCTGCGCAGATGCCGGTGTCGTCCGCAGCAGCCGGGGCAGCACGCTTAGGCCCAGCGCCGCCAGCGCCGCCGCGCCGGCCAGCTCGCCCCCCGCCGCGTCCGCCAGCCCGCGCCCGGCCAGCACCAGTGCCAGCAGCACCGCCTGCGCAGTCGCCGCCCGCACAGCGGTGGCGGCGCCGCGGGCGAGCAGCGGCACGCAGCCCAGCGCCAGCATCGCACCGCCGAGCAGCCCCGCCGCGTCGTGCGCCCTGTTCATGCGCCCGTCCCGCCCAGCAGCGCCAGCAGCGCCGCCAGCCCCGCGAGCAGCGTCGCCACGCCCAGAAGCTCGACCCGCGCCGCCGTGCCGAGCCGCGGCACCACCGCCTGCACGGCCCCGAGCAGCAGCCCGCCCACGCCCACCTTGATCCCCCAGCCCGCCAGCCCCTGCGCCCACAGCCCCAGCAGCTCCGCCAGCGCCGGTCCCGGCAGCAGCAGCCCTGCCCCGGCGCCGTCGCCCCCGAGCCCGCCCGCCGCCAGCACACCCGCCTCCGGCCCGCCGCCCGGATCGCCGCCCCACGGCCACGGCGCCACCGCCGGCGCGGGATGCAGCGGCAGGAACAGCGCCGACGCCAGGCTCAGCCACACCAGCACTGCCAGCATGTCCGCCGCCTCCACCAGGGCGAGGTCGCGCCCGGACCACTCGCCGGCCGCCGACGCCGTCCCGCCCCCCCGCGGCAGGCGCCCGGCTCGGTCCAGCCCCGCCAGCCCGGCGGCCGCAAGGGCGAGCAGCATCGCCTCCCGGGCGCCCGTACGCCCGTCGCGCAGTACGCCCGCCGCCGCGTCGAGGTTCGTGCTTCCCGCCACCAGCGCCAGCGTCAGCACCACCAGCGCCAGCGCCGCCGCGCCGGCCACGCCGTCCGTGGCGAGCCGTGCCGCCGTCGCTCCGCCCGCGGCACCCCCGCCGTCGATCAGGCCGCAGCACAGCGCCGCCCGCGCTGCCGCCAGCAGCCCGCCCACCACCAGCAGGTCGGCCAGCGGCGCCGTGGCCATGCCCAGCGTGAACGACGGCACCAACGCCGCGCACGCCAGCAGCAGCGCCAGCGTCGCCGCCGGCGCTCGTGCGAACACCCAGGAGGTTCCCTCCGGCCGCACCGCCGGCTTGCGCGCCAGGCGCCGCAGCCTGCGCCACGGCTGCAGCGGTGACGGCCCCTCGCGCCCGCCCAGCCGCGCCGCCGACCACCCCGCCACGCCCTCGACCAGCGGCGCCGCCGCCAGCATCGCCGCCAGGTGCAGCAGCAGCGCGATCATGCCGCCGCCGCCCACACCAGCAGGCACAGCAACGTCGCCACCGTGCCGACCAGCCAGGGCAGGGGAAGGCGGCCCATCCACGCCTCGCACCGTCCGGCGCCGTGCAGCGCCGCCAGCGCCACGTCCCGCACGACCGGTCCGCGCCGCCCCTGTCGCGTCGACGGTCCGGTCGTCAGCCCCGCCGCCAGCCCCGCGCCCGTCGCATCGTCCGCCGCAATGCCCATGTCCGTCGCGCCGCGCCCCGGATCGCCTGCTTGCTCCGACGACAGCCAAAGCCCGGCCGCGAGGCGCAGCAGCGGCGCGTCGATCGCCCGCGGCCCGAGCTGGGTGGCCGGGTCGCCGAACGGCAGCCAGGGCGGCGGCGCCGCGAACCCGCCCTCCCAGCCGCGCCGCTCCACCGTCCCGCGTGCCATGCGCCGCCACATCGCCCAGGCCAGCGCCCCCGCCGCGACCGCCACCAGCCCCGCCAGCGGCAGCGCCGCATATCCCGCCCCGTCGCGCAGCGGCGACACCGTCCAGGCCGCGCTTGCCGCACCCTCGGGCACCACGAGGCTGAGCTGCGCCACCGCCGGCCCCGCCAGCGCCAGCGCCAGGGGCGGCGCCACCCCGATTGCCCCCAGCACCGCCGCCAGCGCCACCAGCACCTGGCGTTCGGGCGCCACCACGTCGCCGGCCGCCGCACCCCGCGGGCTGCGCGGCCGTCCCAGCAGCGCGGTGCCCACCAGGCGCAGCGCCGCCGCCGCGAACAGCGCCGTGCCGCACGCCCCGGCCACGAGCGCCACCGCCAGCGCCACGCCGAGCCACGGCCCGTCCAGGCGCGGCGCCTGCAGCAGCGCCTCCGCGACCATCCAGCCGCCTGGGAACCCCGCCGACACCGGCAGTCGCGCCACGGAGGCCGCCGCCACCAGCAGGCATGCGCCCGCCACCGGCATCCGCCCGAGCAGCCCGCCGAGCCGCGCCAGCGTCGTGCTGCCCGCCGCCCGCCCCACCGCTGCCATTAGCAGCACGAGCAGCGCCACCAGTGGCCCCTGCGCCAGCACCAGCAGCCCGGTGCCGCCCAGCGCCAGCGCCGCCAGCAGCGGCAGGTCCGCGCCGCGCGCCACCAGCGCCACCCCGAGCCCGGCCACCGCGATCCCGCCCGCGCCGGCGACGACGCCCTCGACGATCCCCTCCAGCCGTGCCGCCGTGGCCGCGCGCAGCCCGCCCGCTGCAACCGCGGCGCTTCCCGCCGCCAGCACCGGCACGCCCCACCACAGCGGCGTCGCCGCGCCGCACAGGTCCAGCAGCAGCCGCGCCAGCACGTACAGCCCCGCCAGCGGCACCGCCGTCGCCAGCGCCGCCGCGGCACCCGGCGTGACCTCCGAAACGCCCTGCGCGTCCGCGCCCGCCGCCAGGCCTGCCGCCGACTCGTTCCGGCCAGGATGCGGGCACAGGCCGCACAGCCGCGCGGTGCCGAGCAGGGAACAGCCCAGCACCGCCGTCGCGCGCCAGCCCTCGGGCGGGTGGGCCCGGATCGCCGCGAACATCGGTCCCGCAAGCAGTCCCCCGGACGGCACCAGCAGTGCCACCGCCACCGCGAGACACAGCCCGGCCAGCACCGACCCTGCCACCGGGTCCAGCACCACGCCGAGCAGCAGGCGCGCCATGCCACGCGCCGCACCCTCCACGGCCCCTGTCCCGTGCATGGCTCCTGTCCCGCCAGGCTCCGTCCCGCGCGGGTTCGCATCGTCCCTGCTGGGCGCGGCACCCGGCGACCCGGGCCGATGTCCTTCCTGAACTCCTCCCGGTCCGCGGGCGGGACCATGGCTGCAAAGTGCTGCCGCCGCCGGCACCGTCGCCGCCGCCAGCACCAGGGTGAAGCCGTCCCCGGCAAGGCAGGTCAGGAGCAGCGCGGCCAGGCAGCACGGCAGCCCCACCGTCGCCACCGCGCCCGCGCCCCGCCCGCGCCGCCCGGCCGGCTCGACCCCGCCCAGGCAGCATGCCCCCGCGCCCGTCAGCATCGGCAGCAGGAACAGCCCGGACAGCGGGTCGAGCGACAGCGTGGCGCCGAACCCAGGCAGCCCCAGCGGCAGCTTCAGCGACGCCGTCTCCGCCCCCGACACCAGGAACACCAGGTCGAGCACCGTCCCGGCGAGACAAAGCCCCGCGATCGCGAGGGCCTGCCGGCGTGGCGTCACCTGCCGCGCCGCCGCAACCGCCAGGAGCGCCGCCACCAGACCGGCCAGGGCAAGGAGGACCAGGAGGCTCAGGGCGGGGCCGGATCGATGCTCACCGCGTCACGCTAGCAGCGCGCCGGCCCGGCCGGGAAGCCGCCCGGCCTGCGGGTCCCGCACAAGGCAGCAAGCAAGGTTGAGGCTCTGCCTCAAACTCCGCCAAAGGCAAGCCTTTGGAATCCACTTGCTTAATGAAGAGGTTTCCAAAGGCCTCAGGCCTTTGGCGGGTCCGGGCAGAGCCCGGCCTTGCTTGCCTGCTGCCTGCCGCTCCTACAGCATCTCCAGCCGCTGCTTGCGGTCCGGCGGCGCGAACGTCCGGTCGATCTCGGCCAGGTCCTCCGGCGCCAGCGCCAGCGCCGCGGCCGCCGCGTTCTCCGCCACGTGCGCGAGCCCCGACGCCTTGGGGATCGAGACCACACCGCCGCCGCGCAGCGACCACGCGATCGCCACCTGCGCCGTGCTCGCGCCGTGCCGCCGCGCCACCGCCGCGAGCGCCGGGTCGCGCAGCAGCGCGCCGCCCTGGCCCACCGGGGAATACGCCATCACCGGCACGCCCTGCGCGCGGCACCACGGCAGCAGGTCGAACTCGATGCCGCGCGCCTCGGGATTGTAGAGCACCTGGTTCGACGCGCAGCCCGCCTCTGCCAGCCCCGGCATGTCGCCGGCGTCGAAGTTCGACACGCCCCAGCGCAGGATGTGCCCCGCCGCGCGCAGCGACTCGAACCCGGCCATCGTCTCCGCGATCGGGACCTGACCCGGCCAGTGCAGAAGGTACAGGTCGATTCGGTCGGTCCCCAGCCGGCGCAGGCTGCGCGCGCAGGCGTCCTGCACCCCCTGCCGCGTGGCGTTGGAGGGCACCACCTTGGACACCACGAACACCGCGTCGCGCCGCCCGGCGATCGCCTCGCCCACCACGCGCTCGGCGCCGCCGTCGCCATACATCTCCGCCGTGTCGACCAGCGTCATCCCCGCGTCGAGCCCGGCGCGCAGGGCCTTCACCTCGGCCGCGCGGTCGCCGCGCTCGCCCATGCGCCAGGTGCCCTGGCCGACCGGGGGGACGACGGCGCCGTCGGGGAAATGGATCATGGCGGGGGTCCTTGGCCGTGGGCGGGCAGGCAAGAAAGGTTGAGGCTCTGCCTCAAACTCCGCCAAAGGCCAAGCCTTTGGAATCCGTTACTTAAGTGTGGGGTTTCCAACGGGCTTGGCCCTTTGGTGGATCTGGGCGGAGCCCGGCGTTGCCTGCTACGCCGCCGCTTCCGCCTGCCGCATCAGCCGCAGGAAGTTGCCGCCCCACAGCAGCGCGATGTCCGCCGCCCCGAAGCCGCGCCGCACCAGCTCGGTGGTCAGCCCGCCGCTCTCGGAGGCATCGCGGTAGCCCGGCACGCCGCCACCGCCGTCGAAGTCCGAGCCGATGCCCACGTGCGCGATGCCCATGCGCCGCACCGCATACTCGATGTGCCCCCCGAGGTCGGCGACGCTGACCTGGTCGAAGCGCGCCTTCCAGCGCAGGAAGGACGGCACCGCGGTGATCTGCACCAGGCCGCCGGTGTCGCGCAGCAGGTCGAGCTGGCTGTCGTCGAGGTTGCGCGGCACGTTGCACAGGGCGCGCACGCAGGAATGCGTGGCCACCACCGGCACGCGCGAGGCCTCGACCGCCTGGCGCATCGTGTCCCGCGAGACGTGGGAGACGTCCACCAGCAGCCCGAGGCGGTTCATCTCGGCCACCGCCTCGCGCCCGAGCCCGGACAGGCCGCCGTGCAGGGTCTCCGCGTCGCCCAGGTCCGCGCGCGGATTGGAGCTGTCGCACAGCGCGTTGTGGCCGTTGTGGCTGAGCGTCATGTACACCGCTCCCATCGCCCGGAACCGCGCGAGCACGGACAGGTCCTCTCCGATCGCGGCCCCGTTCTCCACCGCCGGCACCACCGCCAGCACGCCGTCCGCCGCGGCCGCCTCGATCTGTGCGGCGCTGGCGCAGATGCGCGCGGCGACGTCCGCCGGGCCGCCGTGCTCCGACCCGGTGCCGTGCATCGCGGTGATGGTGTCGAGCATGGCCAGCGCGCGCGCGGTGGCGGCCGTGTGACCCTCGGCGGTGCGCGGGCCCTGCGGCACGTAGGCGGCGAAGCACCCGGCGCGCAGTCCGCCGCGCCGCATCTTCGGCAGGTCGGCGCGGCGGGCGCCGTCGCCGAACGGGTCGGGCCCGGTCGGCCAGGGGATGTCGATGTGGCTGTCCAGCGTCAGTGTCGCGGCGTGGATCGCCGCAGCCGCGCTGCCGCCGGGACCGGTGTGCGGCGAGGGAGACGGAAAATCGTTCATCCCAGCTCAATCGGGCCTCCACGCCGCGGTTGCAAGATGCTGACGCCGGCGCGGGGGTTTGGTATGGAGGCGGCGGTTGTCTCCGTAGCTCAGCCGGATAGAGCGCAGGATTCCTAATCCTGAGGCCGTGGGTTCGAATCCCGCCGGGGACGCCAGCGCCTTGCTCACCCCAAATCGTCGGCGCTTCCTCCAGGTTGAAGCGCCGACTCCGGCTGCTGCCGTCGCTGGTGCCTGCACTGACACGCCGTCATTGCAGGATCAGTCAGATGCGCGGCCGCCAGATGCAGCGGGCTGAAGCCCGCCGCGATGCGAGACCCTGGGTCTGCCACCCGATCGTCTCATAATTGCGACAATCCTCGGATAATGGGTGCAGATGTATGTTGCTTTTCTCGCTCCGGAAACTCTAACGTCTGCGTCGGCAAACGCGGTGCTCCACCGTCGATGCCGGCCTCCTTGATGAAAAGCACGGCCTGTTCCGGGTGCCCGAAGGCGCCTTGAGGAGGCTTGTGGCGTGACCGATGACCCTTCACCCGCCGCCGTGATGCGGCACCCAAGTAGGCAATTCCCGATGTCGTATGTCGCCCTCGCCTGGTCGGCCGAACCTGTGGCCTCCGACAGCCTCGCGAATCTGATCGAGCAGCAGATTGCGCGCCGCGTCGAGACCAGGCTTTGGGAGGCACAACCGGGCTTGAGAAGGCCTGCCCGGGCGACGGCGTGGAGAGCAGTGGCAGAAGGGCTGCTGAAGATGACGGCGGACATGGCGCTGTGCGAAGCGTCTGGTGCCCGACTCCTTGCGCCTACCGTGACGCCTGCGGCCTTGAAGAGGCAGCTGGAGCCCGCATAACCGCCCGTCCCTCCTTGAGTGTCGGGCTTCCGAAGGCCCCGTGCCTGAAGGAGGGGCTTTCGGTCCGGGCGGAACCCGGCCCTGTCTGCCTAGACTTCCGCGACCGCAGCCCGCTCCGACAGAAATCCTCCCGACTGCCTCTGCCATAGCGCCGCGTACGCTCCGTGCCGGGCCAGCAGCTCCGCATGGCTGCCCTGCTCGACGATGCGCCCGGCGTCGATCACCGCGAGCCGGTCCATGCGCGCGATCGTGGACAGCCGGTGCGCGATGGCGATCACCGTGCGCCCGCGCATCAGCATGTCGAGCTGCTCCTGGATCGCCGCCTCCACCTCGGAGTCGAGCGCCGAGGTCGCCTCGTCCAGCACCAGGATCGGCGCGTCCTTGAGCACCACCCGCGCGATCGCGATGCGCTGCCGCTGCCCGCCGGAGAGCTTGACTCCGCGCTCGCCGACATGGGCGTCGAAGCCGCGCCGGCCCTGCCAGTCCTCGAGCTGCTCGATGAACTCCAGCGCGTGCGCCCGTCGCGCGGCATCCACGACCTCCTCCTCGGTGGCGTCGGGCCGCCCGTAGCGCAGGTTGTCGCGGATCGAGCGGTGCAGCAGCGAGGTGTCCTGCGTCACCATGCCGATCTGCGCGCGCAGGCTTTCCTGGGTCACGCCAGCGATGTCCTGCCCGTCCACCAGGATGCGCCCCGCGACCGGCTCGTGGAACCGCAGCAGCAGGTTCACCAACGTCGACTTGCCGGCCCCCGAGCGCCCGATCAGCCCGACCCGCTCGCCGCCCGCGATCGCCAGGTCGAGGCCGCGCAGCACCCCGCCGCGCTCGCCCTCGCGCCGGATGCGGCCGTAGTCGAAGCCGACCGCCTCGAAGCGGATCGCGCCGCGCGACGTGCCGTTCTCCGGGCCGTTCCCCGCGCCTCCCCCCAGGCCGCGCCCCGTCGCCTGGGCCAGCCGCAGCGGCGCTGCGCCGGCGCGGTCGGCCATCTGCCGCGGCACCGCGATCGAGCGCATGCCGTCCTGCACCACGCCGACGTTCTCGAAGATGCCGGTGATGTTCTGCGCGACCCAGCCGGCCATGTTGGAGATCTGCCACGCCAGCGGTAGCGCGGTCGCGACGGTCGCCAGCGGCACCCGCCCCGCCCGCCAGGCCAGCACCGCTACCGTGGCCACGCCCACCATCATCGCGGCGTTCATCACCGCCAGCGACAGGCTCCACAGCGTGATCAGGCGGAGCTGCGCCCGGAACGTCTCGGTGTGCTCGTCCACGGAGTCGCGCACGAAGGCGTCCTCGTCGCGCGCGGTGGCGAACAGCTTCACGGTGAGGATGTTGGTGTAGCTGTCCACCACCCGCCCGGTGAGGTTGGAGCGCACCTCCGACATGCGCCGCGAGCGCTCGCGCATCCTCGGCACGAACAGGCGCAGCAGCCCCGCGTATGCCGCGAACCACAGCACGATCGGAGCCGCCAGCCGCCAGTCCGCCCGCGCCAGCAGCACGATGGCGCTGCCGCCGTATACGAGCAAATACCAGACCGCGTTGGTCGCCTGCACCACGCTCTCGCGCAGGCTGGGCCCGGTCTGCATCACACGGTTGGCGATGCGGCCGGCGAAGTCGTTCTGGAAGAAGGTCCAGCTCTGCCGGACCACGTGCCAGTGGCTCTGCCAGCGCACCAGGTTGGTCATTCCCGGCGCGATCGCCTGGTTGGTGACCAGGAACTGCACCAGCAGCGCCGCCGGCCGCACAAGCAGCAGCATCGCCGCCATCGCCAGGAGCTGTCCGCCCGCGTCGCCGAACAGGGTCGCCGGGCTGTGCGTGGCGACCAACGCCGCCACGCGGCCGATGAACACCGGGATCGTGGTGTCGAGCAGCGCCACGGCGAGCCCGACCGCGAACAGGCCGGCGACCAGCCCGGGTGCCTGGCGCACGAAATGCCAGTAGAAGCGGGGCAGGGCGCGCGGGCTGTCGGCCTCGGGCGGCGGCGCGTCCGGCGGCGGGGCGGTCGGCAGGAGCAGGCGTTCGAAGAAGCGCAGCATGACCCCAGCGATGGGGGCGGACCGCGCCGGCGTCAACCGGAGGCCGCTCCTGATACCGACGGCCCTGGGAATGACCTGTCAGGAAGCAAGGCTGGGCTCTGCCCAGACCCGCCAGGGGCGAGCCGCCCCTGGACCGGCTTCTCTAGGGAGCGGACTTCAGAAGCGGGCTTTCTGGAACCTCTCGCCGGAGTCCTGACTTCCCGGTTCGTGCCGCAGGCCCAAACGTATGCGGGTCTGGGGGCGCTCGCCCCCAGCGGGTCCAGGGCAGAGCCCTGGTCTTCCTGAACCAGCTCCCCCGCCCTGTCGGCTCAGGGCACCGGTTGTCCCGTGTCCACAGGGCTGTCCGTACGAAGGCAGCGGAACGTCACGTCGAAGGCGGTCGGGTAGTAGGGCGTGAACGGATCGCCATCGGGTCGCAGGCTCAGCGGGGAGAACGCGCGCCCCTGCTGCCGGCAGAACCCGTCTGCCTCCGCTAGCGCCACGCGGCGCGCCTCGGCGCCGCCTCCCAGCGCGGGAGCACGCATCTCCGAGACGGCATAGGTGCTGGGTGCCACCGGCACGATGCCGGTCGTGGCGCCGCATCCCGCCAGGGCCAGCACGGACGCCATCAGCAGCGGGGGGGCTTTCGTCATCGCGCCACCATAGCGCGCGATCCGGTGCGGCCTTCCAGTCCCCTCCGCTGGAACCGCCCTGGCCCATGCCGCGATGTTCCGAGACCTTCGCGTCATCACACCGCCACGATGCCCTCCCACCATCACGCCTGAACAACCCAGGAACAGACATGACCAGACCCACCCGAAAGCGGATCGTCGCACTTCTGGCCCTGCTTCTCACCGCCGGAACGCTGTCGGCGTGCGGCTGCGGGCCGCTCGGACTGTACGGATGCTATGGCTACGGCGGCGGCTATCGCGGCGACGGCTACCGTGGCGGCTACGGCGAAGGCTACCGGGGCGGTCACGACGGCGGCTACCGGGGCGACCACGGCGACCGCTGATCCGGCCAGGCCATGACGCAGCAGGGTGATGACATCGGGCAGGATGCTGCTTGAGCCGTCAGGTCCGCTGCTCGCGCACCGGGACAGGGCTGCGGCGACGCGCCTTGCCGCCGCACCGCCGGGATGGCACGCGAGGGTCAGGCCCGGCGGCGCGTCCCGCGTGGGCGTTCCGGAGGTGCCGCCATGACCGAGCCCTGCGACCTGAGCGCCACCGAGCTGCGCCGCCTGATCGCCGGGCGCGCGCTCTCGCCCGTGGAGCTGCTCGACTCCTGCCTCGCGCGCATCGCCCGCATTAACCCGGCGGTGAACGCCGTGGTCTCGCTCGACGAACCCGCCGCCCGCCTTGCCGCCGGCGCGGCCGAGGCGGCGGTGATGCGCGGCGATCCGCTCGGCCCGCTGCACGGCCTGCCGCTCGGCATCAAGGACACCGACGACACCGCCGGCCTGCGCACCACCTACGGCAGCCCGATCTTCGCCGGGCACGTGCCGACAAAGGACCTCGGCGTGGTGGCGCGGCTGCGCGCGGCCGGCGGCATCGTGCTCGCCAAGACCAACACGCCGGAGTTCGCCGCCGGCGCCAACACCCGCAACGCCGTGTTCGGCGCCACCGCCAACCCGTTCGACACCACGCGCTCCGCCGCCGGCTCCTCGGGCGGCTCGGCGGTGGCGCTGGCCTGCTCGATGCTGCCGCTGTGCTCCGGCTCGGACACCGGCGGCAGCCTGCGCAACCCCGCCGCCCACAATGGGGTCGTGGGGATGCGGCCCTCGCCCGGCCTGGTGCCCAACGAGACGCGCGGCGCCGGCTGGTCCTGCCTGCCGGTGAACGGCCCGATGGCGCGCAGCGTGGCCGACGCCGCGCTCCTGCTCTCCGCGATGGCGTCCGACGACCGGCGCGACCCGCTGGCCTACACCCTGCCCGGCGAGGCGGTGCGCGGCCGGCCCGACCGCCATTTCCCGCCTGCGCCCGCCCGCCTCGACGCCCTGCGCGTCGCGGTGACCGAGGATTTCGGCTTCGCCCCCACAGAGCAGCACGTCCGCCGCGTGTTCCGTGCCCGGATCGCCGCGCTGTCGCCGATGTTCGCGCGGGTGGAGGCGGCGACCCCGGACTGCGCCGGCGCCGACGACGCCTTCGCCGTGCTGCGCGCCGGCCTGTTCCTCGGCAGCCACCTGCGCCAGTTCCGCGAGAGCCCGGACCGGCTCGGCCCCAACATCCGCGCCAACGTCGAGGAGGGCCTGCGCTACACCCTGGAGGACCACAGCCGCGCCGCCGCCGCGCAGACCCGCATCTACCGGGCGTTTGGCGACTTCTTCGACCGCCACGACGTGCTGCTCAGCCCGGCGATCACCCTCAGTCCCCGCCCGTGGCGCGAGCTGTACCCCGCCGAGATCGACGGCGTGCCCACCCGGTCGTACTTCCACTGGCTCGCCCTGGCCTACGGCGTGACGCTCGCCGGCCACCCCGCGCTCAGCCTGCCGCTCGGCATCGACGAGGCCGGGTTGCCGTTCGGCCTGCAGATCGTCGGGCCGCGCGGCGGCGACGCGGCCGTGCTCGGCGTGGCGGCGGCGATCGAGGCCGCCTGTGCTCCCGACCCCGTCCTGCGCCGCCCGGTGCCGGACCTCGCCCGCCTCGCCGCGGCCAGTCCGCTCGCGGAGGCCGACGGGTTCCGTGACGTCGGCTGAGGCAGGCAAGGTTGAGGCTCTGCCTCAAACTCCGCCAAAGGCAAGCCTTTGGAATCCATTTGGTTGAAGCGTCTTCAGGTTTGTCGGGTTCGGCCGCTGTCCGACGGAGCTGGTGATGACGCTCTGCCAGAGGTCCCAGGCCGTCTCTGGCCGTGCCCGAACCTGTGTCGCCAAGAACGCGCCGATATCCACGGACCCGGGCATTGAACCGTCAGCAAGCAAGGCCGGGCTCTGCCCAGAGCTGCCGAAGGCTCCTCTCTCAAGCATGGGGCGTTCGTAAACCCACCCTTTAAACAAATGGATTCCAAAGGCTTGCCTTTGGCGGAGTCCAGAGGCAGAGCCTCTGGCCTTGCTTGCTGCTGCCTTGCCGTCTGTCCCATGCGGACGGGCCCGCCGCCAGCGGGGCCCCGCTTTCCGCTGCCGGTTCGAACCACGCCGCCCGCCAAGCGTCATGTGGGTGGCGCCCTGACGGCAGGGGCGCGCGTTCGGCGGACAGGAGGATGCGCGATGGCGGACGACGAGACCCCGGTATGGCTGATCACCGGCTGCTCCACTGGTTTCGGCCGCGAACTGGCGCGGCTGGTGCTGGAGCGTGGCTGGCGAGCGGTGGTGACCGCGCGCGACGCAGGCAAGGTCGCCGACTTGGTCGAGGGATGCCCCGACCGCGCACTGGCACTGGCACTCGACGTGGACGACCGTGCGCAGGTCGAGGCGGCGGTGCGCGCGGCGGAGGACCGTTTCGGCGCGATCGACGTGCTGGTGAACAACGCCGGCTACGGCTACCTCGCGGCGATCGAGGAGGGCGAGGACGACGAGGTCCGCGCCATGTTCGAGACCAACGTGTTCGGCCTGATCGCGGCGACGCAGGCGGTGCTGCCGGGGATGCGGCGGCGGCGCTGCGGCCACGTGGTCAACATTTCCTCGATCGGCGGGCTGGTCAGCTTCGCGGCGACCGGGTTTTATCACGCGACCAAATACGCGGTGGAGGGGCTGTCGGAGTCCCTCGCGCTGGAGGTGGCCCCGCTCGGCATCAAGGTGACGATTGTGGAGCCGGGGCCGTTCCGCACCGACTGGGCAGGCCGCTCGATCAAGCAGTCTGCCACCCGCATCGAGGACTACGAGGGCACCGCGGGCGAGCGTCGCCGGCAGACCGAGGCGCGCAGCGGCAACCAGCCCGGCGACCCGGTGCGCGGGGCGGAGGCGATCATCGCGGCGGTGGAGGCGGCCGACCCGCCGCTGCGCCTGGTGCTCGGCAAGCCGGCGCTGAGTATGGCGCGCGCCAAGCTCGACGCGCTGCGCCGCGACTTCGACGGCTGGGAGGCGACCACACTCGGCGCCGACTACCCGGAGCACCGCGGCGCCTGACGGCGGCGACGCGGCCGGCAGGTCGCCGGCGGGCCGGTCCGGGGCGGCCGGCGACACCATCGGGGATCACGGGTCCATGCGGCACATCCATCTCGACCCGCTCGGCGGGGCGGCGGGAGACATGTTCGTCGCCGCCCTGCTCGACGCGTTTCCCGCGCACGCGCCGGATGCCGCCCGGGCCGCCGCACGGCTGTCCGGCATGGCCTGCCGCCTTGCCGCGCACCACGACGGCACTCTGACCGGGCAACGCTTCTTCGTCGACGCGCCGCACGGTGCCGGGACACAGGATTATGGCTACGGGCACCACCACCGCCACGACGCGCATGGCGGGCACGACGCCGCCGCCGGCGATCACGCACATCCCGACGACCACGCCTTTCACGACCACGCTCTTCACGACCACGTGCACCCCCACACGGACGACGCGGATCACGCTCCTGAACCGCCAAGACGTTCCGGAATCGAACGAATGTTTCACGTGAAACATTCGGACGGTCCTTTGGGGGTGGACGCCGGCCCCGCCGAGGACGACAGCCCGGCCGGGGCCGGTCGCGGGTCCTGGCGCGCGCTGCGGGCGCGGATCGGGGCGTCGGACCTGCCGTGCGAGGTCCGGGCTCACGCGCTGGGCATCTTCGGCTGCCTGGCGGAGGCCGAGGCGCGCGTGCACGGCGTGGCCGCCGACGAGGTGACGTTCCACGAGGTCGGGGCGGCGGACTCGGTGGCTGACATCGTCGCGGCGGCGTGGGTGATCGCGGCGGTGGGGCCGGCTGCCTGGAGCGTGGGCGCGCTGCCGCTGGGGTCGGGCACGGTGCGCACCGCGCACGGGCCGATGCCTGTGCCGGCGCCGGCCACCGCGCTGCTGCTGGAAGGCTTCGCCGTGCGCGACGACGGGGTGGCGGGCGAGCGCGTCACGCCCACCGGGGCCGCGATCCTGCGCCACCTCGGCTGCGCCGGCGCCGCCCGGCCGCGCATGGCGACGCTGCGCGGCTCGGGCACCGGGTTCGGCAGCCGCCGCCTGCCGGGGATGAGCAACTGCCTGCGCGCGCTGGTGCTGGACGCGCCGGAGCCGCAGGAGTCCGGGCCGACGAGCGGACAGGAGGCGCCGGCATCGGAAACCCAGGAGTCGGTCGCACCCGGACCGGACATGCCGGAATCGCAGGTGCCGGAGCCGCAGGTGACCTGGGCGAGCGAACCGGATGGCGTCCTGCCCGCGCCGGCCGTCGCGGGGAGTGTCGCGGCCGGCCACCGTGCGCTGGGCGTAATCAGCTTCGAGGTGGACGACCAGTCGGGCGAGGAGCTGGCCGCCGGCCTGGACCGGGTGCGCGGGACCGAGGGGGTGCACGACGTCGTGCAGATGGCGGCGTTCGGCAAGAAGAACCGGCTGGCGGTGCACGTGCAGGTGCTGGCGCGCCCGGACCGTCTGGAGGCGGCGGTCGAGGCCTGCTTCCGCGAGACCACCACGATCGGCCTGCGCACCCACCTGGTGCAGGGCCGGGCGCTCGTGCGACGCTTCCGCGAGGTGGTGGTGGACGGATATCCGGTCGCGGTGAAGCTGGTGGAGCGCCCGGGCGGCGTCACCGCCAAGGCGGAGGCGGATTCGGTGCGTCCGGTTGCGGGCCACGCGGCGCGCACCAGCTTGCGTCGCGAGGCCGAGCGTCGGACGGAGGCGGAATGAGCGATCTGGGGCGTCTGGAGTCGGTTCTGCGCCAGATTGGGGCGGCGGCGGTCGCGGTGAGCGGCGGCATCGACAGCCTGACGCTGGCGACCGCGGCGCACCGGGTGCTGGGCGGGGCGGTGGCCATGCATCACGCGACCTCGCCCGCCGTGCCCGCGGAGGCCACCGGACGCACCCGCGCCCTGGCGGCGGCCGAGGGCTGGGCGCTCGACGTGTTCGACGCCGGCGAGTTCGACGATCCCCGCTACCGCGCCAACCCCCACGACCGCTGCTTCTTCTGCAAGACCAGCCTGTACGGCGCGGTGTCGCGGCGCACGACGCGCACGGTGCTGTCCGGCACCAACCTCGACGACCTCGGCGACTATCGCCCCGGGCTGGCGGCGGCGCGCGACCACGCGGTACGCCACCCGTTCGTGGAGGCCGCGATCGACAAGGCGGCGGTGCGCGCCTTGGCGGCGGCGCTGGGCCTGGGCGCGCTGGCCGAGCTGCCCTCCGCGCCGTGCCTGTCGAGCCGCATCGAGACCGGGCTGCGCATCGAGCCGATGGAGCTGGCGATGGTGCACGCCGCCGAGACCCTGGTGGCGGCGGCGCTGCGGCCGGCCACGGTGCGCTGCCGGGTGCGGGCGGCGGGCGTGGTGGTGGAGCTGGACGAGGCGACGCTGGCGCGGCTGGACCCTGAGGCGGCCGAGGCTCTGCGCGTCCGGATCGCGGGTCTGGCGCGCGAGGCGGGTCTGGCGCGGCTGGTGTCGTTCGCGCCGTACCGCACCGGCAGCGCGTTCCTGCGGCCCCGCACTGCCGGTGCGGGCATTTCAGCCACGGCCGCGCCATGAGCGGACACGACACCGGCCCGGCCGGCGAGTTCGTTCTGGACACGGCGCGCGCCGCCCGGCTCGGCCTTGGCGAGGCGGTGTTCTGCGCCGGCAAGTCCGTCGCGCAGATCGCCGCCATCCTCGATGCCGCCGAGGCGCCGATGCTGCTGACCCGCCTCGACCCGGAGCGGCACGACGCGCTGCCGGCGCACGCCCGGGCGGGCTTGGACTACGATCCCGTGTCGCGCACCGCCTGGTCCGGGCGGCCCGCGGCGCTGTGCGGTCCCGCCGAGGTTGCGGTGGTCACCGCCGGCACCTCCGACGTGGCGGTCGCGCGCGAGGCGCAGCGCACGCTGCGCTTCTCCGGCCACGACGCCACGCTGGTCGCCGACGTGGGCGTGGCCGGGCTGTGGCGGCTGATGGCGCGCATCGAGGAGCTGCGGCGGATGCGGGTGCTGATCGTCGCCGCCGGCATGGACGCGGCGCTGCCCAGCGTGATCGGCGGGCTGTTCGGCGGCGTGATCGTCGCGGTGCCCACCTCGGTCGGCTACGGCGTGGCGGCCGGCGGTCACGTCGCGTTGAACGCGATCCTGGCGAGCTGCGCGCCGGGGATCGTCACGGTCAACATCGACAACGGCTATGGTGCCGCCTGCGCCGCGATGCGCGTGCTTGGCGCCGCATAGGGAGGCTCGCATGGAACGACGCGACTTCATCAGGACCACCGCGCTGGGCGTGACTGCCGCCGCGGTGGGCACCAACGCGGCCGGGGCTGCCGACTCGCCCACCGGCGCCGAGACTCCGCAGCACGCGCTGTCGGGGCAGGAGCAGGCCGCTGCGGCGCAGGGCGGCGCCGGCGATCCGGTGATCCGCGCGCTGATGGACCAGGCACAGGGCGGCGTGTTGCCGGCCGCGTCGGGCCTGGTCACGGCGTCGATCGCGCAGAACCCGGAGATGAAGTACCGCACCCTCGGGCGCACCGGCGAGCGCATGTCGCTGGTCGGGCTCGGCGGCTTCCACCTGGCCAAGCTGGGCGGGGCCACCAGCGAGGAGGCGGTGCGCCTCGTGCACGCCGGCATCGAGGCCGGCATCAACTTCTGCGACAATTGCTGGGACTACAACGACGGCGAGAGCGAGGTTCGCCTCGGCCGGGCGCTCGCCGGCGGCTGGCGGAACCGCACCTTCCTGATGACCAAGATCGACGGGCGCACCGCCAAGGCCGCGACGGACCAGATCGAGGAGTCGCTGCGCCGGCTGCGGACCGACCATCTCGACCTGCTGCAGTTCCATGAGATCATCCGCATGGAGGACCCGGATCGGGTGTTCGCCGCCGGCGGCGCGCTGGAAGCGGTGCTCAAGGCGCGCGAGCAGGGCAAGCTGCGCTACATCGGCTTCACCGGCCACAAGAGCCCCGCGATCCACCGACACATGTTCGAGGTCGCGGACGCGCACGGTTTCCACTTCGACACCGTGCAGATGCCGATCAACGTCATGGACGCGCATTTCGACAGCTTCGAGCAGGGCGTGATGCCGGTGGCGCTGGCGCACGGCACCGCGGTGCTGGGCATGAAGACATTCGGCGACCCGTTCATCCTGGACAGCGGCGTCGCCAGCCCGGCCGAGATGCTGCACTACCCGATGAGCCTGCCGGTCAGCATCCAGGTCTGCGGCATCGACAAGCCGATGGTGCTGCAGCAGGCGCTCGACGCGGTGCGCAGCTTCGTGCCGCCCACCGACGCGGAGCGCACCGCGCTGCTGTGGCGCACCGCCGCCGCGGCCAAGGACGGCAGCACCGAGCGCTACAAGGTCTCCAACCAGTTCGACGGCACGGCGCACAACCCGCACTGGCTGGGATGATCCCGCAAAGGAAGCAAGGCCGGGCTCTGTCCGGACCCGTAAAGGGCTTGAGGCCCTTTGATCCTCTTGCTTAGGTGATGGATTCCAAAGGCTCGGCCTTTGGCGGAGTTTGAGGCAGAGCCTCAACCTTGCTGTCTTCCTCAGCCCCGGTGCCGCGCCGGCTCGTCCGCCAGCGGCTCCGGTCCCAGGCTGGGTGCGTCCGGTCCGAAAGCCGGCCGCGGCGGTCGCCCGCCGGCCGACGGGTCCAGCGGGCTGAACGGCAACACCGTGTCGCCGCTCGGCAGGTTCGCCGTGCTCCAGCCGCCGCCGAGCGCCGCGATCAGGCTGACCGCCGCCTGGCGCCTGCGGGTCTCAATGCCGATCTCGGTGATCGCGGCGCCGAGCGCCGTGACCTGCGCGACGACGGCGTTGAGGTAGTTGTCGAGCCCGCCCTTGTACAGCGTGAGCGACATGTCCTGTGCCCGCAGCGCCTGGCGCACCGCCTCCTGCCCCTGGCGCGACTCCGTGGCGAGCTGGGTCGTGAGCGTCGGTGAGTGTCAAAGGGGTTGCCGCGCGGGTCTCGTAACGACGTGTGCTTATCCGGGTGTCATCAGTGTCTGCACGGTGGCTGTCTGGACGACGATGTCGCGCTCGGGGTTAAGCGTCACGGC
>JAABUV010000175.1_pt1 | contig 94185 bp, 60 predicted proteins | sample 5559971 | NCBI WGS metagenome assembly JAABUV01 (sample SAMN10711881, study PRJNA513362) | rock metagenome | isolation source: Antarctica rocks | place: Antarctica: Victoria Land, Knobhead nord | collected 2015-12-19 | reverse complement strand
GGGGCTCACTCGAACGCCCACTTTCCCCGGGAAATCGACCGGCCGGGCGGTCGGATCGGGGGTTCACTCGAACGCCCACTTTCCCCGGGAAATCGACCGGCCGGGCGGGCCTGACCGTGAATTCTCCCCCTCTGGCCCCCTCCCCCCTTCGTGGGGGAGGGTTGGGGAGAGGGGGCCGGAGCCTTGGGACCACCAGAAACCGCGGTGACACCCGGCCGGGCAATTCCCAATAAACCGGGGTAGACAACTTCATGGGCTCGGGTTATGATCCAGGTGCGCTGTAGAGCACCGGTAGCTCGCCAGGCTCATAACCTGGAGGTAGGTGGTTCGATTCCGCCCGGCGCAATCATCGGATCGGACCTGACGGCCACCGCGAGGTGGCCGTCCCCGTTTCGAACGCCCACTTTCCCCGGGAAATCGACCGGCCGGGCGGTCGGATCGGGGGTTCACTCGAACGCCCACTTTCCCCGGGAAATCGACCGGCCGAGCTTCAACCTCGGCCCGCGATCGCCGCGCGGACCTGGTCGGCGGCGTCTTCGAGGGCGGCGAGGACGTCCTCATCCCGGACGGTTTTCCTCGGGAAGGTGACGGCAACCTTGGCCCCGGCCGCCTGGAAGGTCCGGGCCGATCCTCGGGCCGGGGTGCCCCCCCTGCCCTTCGCCTGCCGGGGACCGGCCCGGGGCGGCCTGCCGACGGCCTCGCGGACGACCTCGGCGGCGGCGTCGCGGGTCAGGTCCTCGTCGACGATCCTTCGGGCAATCTCGCGCTGGACCTCGGGGTCCTCGACCTTGGCGACCTCGTAGGCGGCGGTGGCGGGAATCGCCCCGTCCTCGACCTGCCCCTGAAGTTCGGACGGGAGGGTCAGGAGCGAGAGCGACTTGCTGATCGCCCCCTGGCTGACGTGGAGCTCGCCGGAAAGTTCCTTGGCGGTCCAGCCGTGGAGGTCCATGAGCTGGCGGTAGGCCCGGGCCTGCTCGATGGGTCTGAGGTCTTCGCGGAGCAGATTCTCGATGATCTGTTCCTGGAGGATCTCCGAGGGGCTTAACCCGTCGTCGGCGAAGACGCAGGCCACCGTCTTGAGGTTGGCCCGGAGCGCCGCCCGGTAACGACGCTCGCCGGAGATGACCAGCCACTTGCCGATCGATGGGTTCCATCGGACCCGGATCGGCATGAGCTGGCCGTGCTTGAGGAGGCTGGCGGCGAGTCGCTCGATGGCGTCCTCGGAGAATTCTTTCCGGGGTTGATCGGGGTCGGGGACGATCCGGTCGATCTCCATGTGACCGGCGTCGCGGGCCCGGGTCCGGCCGTCGTCCGGACTGGTTTCCCGGGGAAACGCGCCGGGCGTCGAGGTCCCCGAGGCGGGGATCCCGGCGCGGACCCCGAGGCTCTCGCTGAGGTTCGACCCGAACCGGCGTTGCAGGTTCTCGGCGGCCTTGCTCATCGGGCCACCTCCCCGGCTGGCTCTTCGACGACCCCGGCCTCGATCGGCTGGTCCTTGGGCCCGACCCGGTGGCCCAGGTAGAGGAATTCGGCGGGGCGGGAGGCTGCGGCCTCGGCTCGCTCGATCAACTCGTCGGCGACCGCCTTGACCGCCTTGGCCGCCGCCGACCGGGGCTTGTAACTCGCCACCGGCTGGCGGGCCGCGACGGCCTCCTTGAAATCCTTGGCCAGGGGGACGGTCGCCCGGAAGACCTGGTCGCCGTAGAGGGCCCGCAACTGGTGGTCGTAGGCGGCATGGATCCCGAGCGACTTGTTGAACATCGTCACCAGGTAGCCCGCCAGCCGGAGCCGGGGGTTGTGGTGCGCCAGGGCCATGTCGAAGGCCCGCTGGATGTAGACGATCCCCTGGGCCCCGTAGTCCTCGGCCTGGACCGGGACGACCACGAGGTCGGCCGCCAGGAGCGCCGCCCACGAGCAGAGGCTGAGGTTGGGCGGGCAGTCGATCAGGGCGATGTCGTACTCGCCCCGGGCTTCCTTGAGGAACCGGCGGAGCGCAAGCTGGATCTCGCCCGCCTCCTGGGGCCGGGGGATGTTGTAGTCGTCCAGCCCGTTGGAGCCAGGGACGATCTGGATCCGCTCGAAGGCGGTCGGCCGGATCAGGGCCTCGGGGTCGGGGTCGAAGGCGTCGTCGAAGAGCCCGACGACGGTCGACCGGGCCGGGAGATCCTCGGTCGCCTGGGGCCCGAAGAGCCCCTGGGTGAGCGACGCCTGCGGGTCCATGTCGACCAGGAGGACCCGCCGGCCGTCCTTGGCGAAGGCCCCGGCGAGGTGGTGGCAGGTCGAGGTCTTGCCGCAGCCGCCCTTGCGGTTGAGCATCGCGACCGTGATCGGCCCGGACATGGCGGAATCCCTCCCGGCGCTTTCCCCGGGAAACCGGCGCGGCTCGCCGAGGGGATCGCATGCGATGGGGATCGGCAATTTCCCCGGGAAACTGGATGGCCTTGAATCTGTTTCCCCGGGAAATCCGGGTGGGGCAGGGGGCCCGGCCAATGCAAAAGACGAACCCAATCCGAGCCCGACGGACGCGACGGATCGAACCCCCTGGGAAGTGGTGGTCCCAGGAAAGACGAACCCAACGCCCCTCGCTTTCCCGGGGAAAGCCGGCCCCCAGACCCAAACCCTTTCCCGTGGCAAGACGAACCCAGGACCGGCCCCATTCCGGCTCCCGAGGTCGAAACGAGATTCGGGACAAGTCGGAAAAGACGAACCCAATCTCGCTCCATCCCCCGCGGCCAATCGAACCCGCCCGTCGAAGGTTGTCCGAAGCAAGACGAACCCGATCGCTCCCACTTTCCCCGGGAAAGTCGAACCCATTTCGGCCTCGTTGCCCGTGCCCAATCGAACCCAAGGTCCGGCGACCGATCGAGGAAAGACGAACCCAATCGGCCCTGCTTTCCCCGGGAAACTGGAGGATCTTGAACCCATTTCCCCGGGAAATCCCGGCGAGGCAGGGGCCGCATCGGATGGGAAAGTCGAACCCAATCCAGCCCCGTTGCCCGTGACCAATCGAACCCAAGCCAGCATGGCCGATCGAGGAAAGACGAACCCAATCAGCCCTGCTTTCCCCGGGAAACTGGAGGATCTTGAACCCATTTCCCCGGGAAAGCCCCGCGACGCAGGGGCCGCATCGGATGGGAAAGTCGAACCCAATCCAGCCCCGTTGCCCGTGACCAATCGAACCCAAGCCAGCATGGCCGATCGAGGAAAGACGAACCCAATCGGCCCCGCTTTCCCCGGGAAAGCCGAACCCCCTCCGGGCTTGAACCTCCCAGCGGGACGAACCCAGAACGGGACCTGCCCCACGCCGGGAGGGGCGGCCCCAGCAAGACGAAGCCAATTCACCGACGCTCCCGGCGCGAGACCCGGCCGAACCAACCCAGGACCGGACGCGGCCCCTCGGCCTTCAAGGGTCGCGTCCGAGACACTATCGTTCCGAGGGTCCGTCCGTTAGCCGCATTTCTGCTGATTTCCGTGATCGGTTTCCCCGGGAAAGCGATGGCCCGCCTTGCCCGAGCGGACGCCCCCGGGGATGATGCTCCCGGAGCCCCGACCCTCCCGAGTGAGCCCCGGCCCACCATGAGCACCGACCCGACCTCGCCGCCGGACGACCGCCCCCAGAGCACCGACGACCGGCGTCCGGCCCGGGTCGACTCGATCGATACCTATCGGGGGGCCGTCATGTTCCTGATGATGGCCGAGGTCCTGGAACTCTCCCGGGTCGCCCGAGCGATCCCCGAGAGCCCGACCTGGCGGGCCCTGGCGTTCCACCAGTCGCACGTCGAGTGGCGGGGCTGCTCGGTCCACGACATGATCCAGCCATCGTTCTCGTTCCTGGTCGGCGTGGCCCTGCCGTATTCGATCGCCAGCCGGGCCCGCCGGGGAGAGTCGACAGGGCGGTCGATCCTCCATGCCGCCTGGCGGGCGCTGATCCTGATCGGGCTGGGGATCTTCCTCCGGTCGGTCGGCCGGAAGCTGACCAACTTCACGTTCGAGGACACCCTGACCCAGATCGGCCTGGGCTATCTCCCGCTCTTCCTGATCGGCCTGGCCCGGCCGGCGGTCCGATGGGTGGCCCTGGGGGTGATCCTGGTCGGGTACTGGGGCGCGTTCGCCCTCCATCCGGCTCCTGGCCCGGAGTTCGATTACCACTCCGTCGGCGTCAGACCCGGCTGGCCCCATCTGGCCGACGGGTTCACGTCGCACTGGAACAAGAACGCGAATCTGGCCTCGACGTTCGACCGCTGGTTTCTCAACCGGTTTCCCCGGGAAAGTGCCTTCACCCACAACGGGGGCGGGTACGTCACCCTGAGCTTCATCCCGACCCTGGGGACGATGCTCCTGGGCCTGATCGCCGGCGGCTGGCTCAGAGGGCAGGGGGGCCCGGGCGGCAAGCTCGGCCGGATGGCGGTGGCCGCCGTTATCGGGGTGGTGGCTGGCCTGGCGCTCGATCGGTACGGGATCTGCCCGATCGTCAAGCGGATCTGGACGCCGTCCTGGGTCCTGTTCAGCGGCGGGATCTGCTTCGCGACCCTGGCGGCGCTGTATCCGGTCGTCGACCTCGCCGGGCTCCGGGGCTGGACTGGCCCGCTCCGGGTGATCGGTCGGAACTCGATCGCCGCCTACGTCCTGGCCCACCTGGTCGGCGACTTCCTGGCCGGATCCTTCAAGACACACCTTGGTTACGATATCTTCAAATTTGCCGGTGGTACTTATGAGCCATTGACCGAAGGCGTGGCGCTGCTGTCCGCCTACTCGCTGATCTTGCTCTGGATGGATCGCCGGGGGATCTACCTGAAGGTCTGAAGGGTCAATCGTCGGCGGGGAAGAGGCCTTTCTGTTTGGGCGATGGGGCGGCCGTCTTCGCCTCCAGGGCGGCCAGGCAGAGCGGTTCGAGCATGTTTTGCCAGCGGCCGAGGCCCGGGTTCTCGGCCCGGACGGCGGCGCGGATGGCCTCGCGCTCGGGCTCGGTCAGCTTCTCCCAGCGGGCTTTGAGCGCGACCTCCTTGGCCTTCTGGGCCTCGGAATCGTCGCGGACCTTCCGGCGGGCCTTGCGGTCGACCTCCTCGGCCTCCTTCTTGGACTCCTCGGCCTTGACGACCTTGGCGAACTCCTCGGGGGCCTGGTAGTCCGACCGGATCGAGGCGACGAGGTAGCCGGCCGGGTTCTTGCCGACTCGCTTGTCCTCGTTCTTGACCAGCCAGTCGAAGACTTCCAGCTTGGTCCGGATCCGGCCGTGCGGGTGGCCCGCGACCAGCTCGGCGGCCGTCTTGGGGGTGACGCCTCGAACCGTCAGGGCCTCGACCAGCGCCGAGGTCTCGGGCGGGGCGAATGGGGCTTCGGGGGCCGCGGCCTGGCTCCGGATCAGGATAATCCGCCAGCACCCCCGGGCCACCCACGAATACCGCTCCTCGGGGCTCAAAGGCTCCAGGAAGCCGAGCTGCTCCAGCTCCTCCAGGGCGGGCTTGAGCCGACGCTTCAGCTCGGTCGGAGCGTAGGATCGGCTCATCCCGATGTGCTCGCAGGCGAGCGTCCGGAGGTCGAAGTCGAGCCGGTCGCGGCGGTAGAACCGCTTGTCGAGGAATCGGAACATCCGCTTGGTCGTGGGGAGCCGGAGCCGGAGGTAGAACTCCAGGTCGAGTTGCTTCAGGTTCCCGCTCTGGAAGCTCTCGAAGATCACCTCGTTCCAGCGGAAGCTGGAGAGGGGCAGGGGATCCCCCTCGGTCCCCGTCTTCTTGGGCCGACGGCCCGAGGCGGGCTTGGCCCCGGGCTTCCCCGCCTTGCCGCCGGCCCGCTTCCGGCGCTCGCGGTCGTACAGGGTCACGTTGTCCAGGACGTGGAAATTCTCGTCGACCCAGCTCTTGGCCGTGTTGTCCCACCAGGCATTTTCATACATCAGAACCACGCCAACCCAACGGTTCAGGGCCTCCTCGATCCGGCGGTAACTCGCCCCGCTCTGGGGCCAGCCGAGAAGCTCGATCAGCTCGTACCGCGAGAACGGGACCTTGGCGTTGGTGAAGTTGCTCCGGCGCTTGGTCAACTGGATCAGACCAACCAGAACCTCGTCGTCGGTCGAGGTCGGCAGACCGTGCTTGACGGTCCCCATGATCGTCAGCCGGCGGACGATCGGGGGATGGTCGCGGCGCTCCAATTTGTCTTCGAAAACGAGCGTCGTCTGCCCGTTCGGCACCCGATCCGTCAGCGCGGCGATCGGGAATTCTGCAAGATTGAGTTCATCCTTCCATCCATGATCGGCCGCCGACACATTCTCTTCATTCTGCTCAAAGCCTCCAGACTCCTCAATCGTCAAACCCAATTCTTCCGGCTCATCTTGCTCAAACATCATATTTTAAACCTGATTGAAGGGTTTGTCTGGGTTATAACGAAAAAAACAACAACAAAACCGCGGAATGCTGTTGTTGTCTTTTAGTCTAAACAAAAGTCTAAAACAAATTCTAGGCGCCGCAAGTTGCCGATCTAACAGAACTTGTGGAGCGTAAGTATGTCCGGTTCATCGGTAGTGGTATGTCCGGTTCATCGTGAGTGCACGGGCTAAGTATGTCCGGTTCATCGGTAAAAGTATGTCCGGTTCATCGTGAGTGCACGCTCCAAGTATGCTCGGTTCATCGTGATGGACAAACGCATCGTATGTCTCAAGTATCGTGAGTGTCGACCGTCCACCAGGTGCATCTCGCGTCGCCAAGTATGTCCGGTTCATCGTGATGGACAGAACCTACCCTCGGGGGGTTCCGGTCGGCCGGTCCGGTGTAAGTATGTCCGGTACATCGGTAGTGGCGAGCCGGACGCCGGGGGACCTCGACGCGGTCGAGATCCGACCTCCCCGGGGGCTAAGTATGTCCGGTTCATCGGTAAAATGCGGGCTCGGCGTTGCCCGACGACGCGATCCGAGCCCCCGGCCGCCCCCGGAGGCCAAGGTGCCGGGGGCTAAGTATGTCCCGTCTGTCGTGAGCAAACACACACCGCCGGGCCGGCCGGGATCCGAGAGATTCGGGCCGAGGCTCCGGGTGGGGACGACCGCCGGCCGGAGGATGGCGAGGTGAGGGAGGCGGGCGAGTATGGGCCAGGAAGGACCCTGGCGTCGTCCAGGGGCGACTCCGGGACGCGGAATGGTAGTTCGGGCGTCCCGACGCCGCCGGTCGATCCTGGGCGATCCTGGACGATTTCATGAAAGTGGCCCGGAGTGGGTCCGGGGGCGGGCCGTCGACGTGATCCGGGCGAGGAGATCTCGCCAGGTTGATCGGGTCTCGGTCTCCAGGCCGTTGATCCGGTCGAGGAGCCAGGCGGCGGACTCGACCGAGTCGGTGGGGGCAAGCGAGGAGAGGTCGAGCCGGAGCGGCTCGGGAGTTTCGAGGGGTGGACCCCGGCGGGCTTGAAGTTCCTCGCGGAGGATGGCGATCTCGCGGCCGAGGGCTTCGATCCGATCGATCTGGGCCTCGAAGAGCGAGGCGGCATCGGCCTGGAACGAACGGAGGACTTCGAGAACCTCGCCCGGCGGGGTCTCTTGGTGCCGGGCGGCCTCGGAGAGGAGCAAGGCGAGCATCGCCGCGCGCGGCCCCGAGGCCAGTTCCCCGGGGAGGCCGGGGGCTCCCGGATCGGTGTTGGCGAGCCGGGCCAGGACCCGGGGCTCGCCCTCGCCCTCGGGGCGACCTCGGGGCGGGTCGAGCCGGACGGCGAAGCGGGCCGGGCCGACGCTCAGGACGTCGCCATCGAGCAGCGCCGACGCCCCGGCGACCGGTCGATCGTTGAGCCGCGTTGATTGGCCGAGGAGGTCGATGACGTAGGCGGTCGAAGGGCAACGGAGCAGGGCGCAATGGGTCTCCGAGGCCCCCTCGACCCGGATGGCGCAGGCTTCGCCCCGGCCGGCGAACGCCAGGGCCGATCCGAGCATCCAGGGCAGGCCGGGGGATCCGACCGGCTCCAGGGTCAGGGCGACGAGGGCCGATGGGTCAGCCTCGGCCAGCGGGTCGTCGTCGCCGATCGGTGGGTCGATCACGGCGCCGTCGACCCGGAGCTGGAGCAGCTCGACGCGGCGGCCGGCGACTTCGAGGATATCGCCCGCGCCGAGCCGGGCCGAGGCGGCGTCGGCCCCGGCGAAGCGGGTCCCGGCCCGGGTCCGGAGGTCGACGCCGAAGATCCCCCGGCTATCGAGCATCAGGAAGACATGGCGATCTTCGACGGCCGGGTCATCGATCCGGATGTCGGCCCCCGGGAGCCGGCCGATCAGCGCGAACGGCCTCCGGAGCCGGATCACCCGGCCCGGCTCGGGGCCCCGGACCCGGACCGTGAACCGGCCATCGACCCAGAGCGAATCACGATCCTCCCCGACGGCCGCCATCGAATCGACACTCCCTTGTTGACCGATGGCTCCGCGCCACCCGGCCGGGGCCACGGCCCTCGGCGGTCTGGCCCGCTCGGGGGCCACGAGGATCCTAATCGGCCAGATGATTCCCGATCCCGCGGGGCTTGATCGCGGGGCGGGGGAGGTCGTGGCACCGGGTCCCGACCCGGCGCGATGGCGACCATTCTAGGCGAGGTCCCTCGGGCCTTGCAATTCCTCCCGCGATCGCCTCAGGCCCGGGGCCCTCGAACCGCCCGGGGTCTCGGGTTTTCGCTTGTCAGAAGGCGAGGGCCCCGCGCATGATGTCCGGATCTTATCTGACGTTGACGATGGGGTTTCGAGCGTCGGAACCTCGATCGACCCGGACGGAGCCGGCGACCGACCATGAGCGTGAGCCCGCCCCCAGCGATGGGTCCGCCGCCCCGGCGTTTCGAGGCCAGCCCGGGGGCGTCGCGGCGAGTGGTCGCGCGCGTCGGGGGAGAGACCCAGATCGGTCGGGCCGGCCGCCGTCCCGGCCCCTTGAGGCGTGACCCCGACCGAGGCAGCCCCTTGCCAGGATATACCCCGAGATGACCCCACCGGACCGCACCCTCGGACACGTCCCGGCCCTGACCTCGGACCGGGTCGCCCGGCCCTTGCCGCCGTCGCCGGAGCCCCAGGGACCGACGATCGGGGGCCCGTCGTCGCCCCGACGGAGGTTCTCGGCCCGGCTGGTCTGGCGGGGCCTCCGCCGCCACTGGTGGCAGGCGGCCCTGCTCTGGGCCGCGGGCTCGGCCGGCCTGGTCGCCCTGGCCCATCACCGGGTCAAGCCGACCTTCGAAGCCTCCTCGGCGATCCGGATCGACCCGGGCGACCGCGGCCGGTCGCGCGAGGGAGGCCCGGCCGCCGACTTCGAGGTCTTCAAGGAGACGCAGGTCCGCCGGGTCACCAACCCCAACGTGATCGCCTCGGCGCTGGCGGCTCATCCGGGTCTGGTCAGCCTCCCCCGGCTGGCCCGGGCCCAGGACCCCGAGGCGGAGATCGGCCGGTCGCTGGGCGTGATGCTCGTCCCCGGGACCAACCTGATCCTGGTCTCGATGACGGGCGAGTCGTCCGCCGAGCCGGCGGAGGTCGTCAACGCGGTGGTCGATGCTTACCTTGAAGTGGCCCTCGACGCCGGCGAGGAGGAGGACGCGGGGCGGTCCCGGCGACTCCGCGAGGTCCAGCAGGAGCGGACCGCCGCGGTCGCCCGGAAGCGCGACGCGGTCGCCCTGCTGGCCGGCCGGATCGGCTCGGTCGACGCCGGCCAGGCCCGCGACCGGAACTCGGCGACAATCGAGACGTATAAGGACCTCTCGCAGCAGTTCCTCCAGGCCGACATCGAGCTGGTCGAGGCGCAGGCCGCGCTCGATCAGCCCCGGGAGGAGCCTCGGGGCCCGGCCCCGGGCGACCCGCCCCGCGGCGACGGCGACGCGGTCGCCGCCTTCTACGCCGTCCCGGAGGTGGCCGAGATCCAATCCCGCCTGGCCCGGGCCCGCGACGGCCTGGCCCGGACCGACCGGAACGCCCGCGACGTCGCCGATCGGTCGCGGGTGGCCTCGAAGAAGGAGGCCGACGAGCTCCAGACTCGGCTCGATGTGCTCTGGTCCCGGATGGGCCCCGGGCTGGCCCGGACCGCCCGGCCGAACCCCGGCCGGGAGACGGATCGGAAGGCCGCCGAGCTGAAAGTCAACGGCCTCAAGGCCCGGATCGCGCGGCTCGACGAGCGGCTGGGACGGCTCAACGTCCAGACCCGGGCGGCCGGCGCCGACGAGCTGGCCCTGGAGTTCGCCCGCCAGGACCTGAGCCGGGCCGAGTCGGTCCTCGACGCGGTCACCCGGGGCCTCGACCGGGCCGAGTTCGAGGCCGGGGGCCCGGTCGCCCGGTTCCGTCGGGAGTACCGGGCCAGGGCTCCGGACCTCCCCGACTCCAACCGCCGGAACCGGGCGATGGCCGCGGCGCCGGTGGCGGTCCTCCTGGCGGTCCTCGGCCTGTTCACGCTGGTCGAGTTCCGGGCCGGGCGGGTGGTCGACCCCGAGGACGTGCCGGGCCGGCTCCGCCTGACCGTCCTGGGCGTGGTCCCGCCGCTCCCGAAGTCCCGGACCCCGGGCCGGATCCCCGCCCGCGACGATCTCCGGTCGAGGCGCGACCTCGACCGGTTCATCCAGAGCCTGGACCATCTCCGGGTGGCGATCTGCTCGGGCCGGGACGCCCGGGGCCGTCCCCTCCGGAGCATCGTCATCACCAGCGCCTGCGGCGGCGAAGGCAAGACCACCCTGGCCGCCCAGCTCGCCGAGCGGTGCGTCAATTCGGGGATGGCCACGCTCCTGATCGACGCGGACCTCCGGAATCCCACGCTCAGCCGGATGTTCGACCGGCCGACCGGGCGGGGCCTGGTCAACGTCCTGGGGGGGGAGGCGATGCCCGAGGAGGCGATCACCACGGTCGGCGGCGCCGGCGGCTTCCACTTCCTCGCGGCCGGCTCGCCCCGGGTCGACCCGGCCCGCTTGCTCCAGGACGACCGGCTGGCCAGCCTCCTGGTCCGGGCCCGCGAGAGCTTCGACATCGTGATCGTCGACGCCCCGCCGGTCCTCCCCGTACCCGACGCCCTGACCATCGGCCGATGGGTCGACGGCGCCGTGCTGGCCGTCCGGTTCGACAGCAGCCGCTACCCGCTGGTCGAGCGGGCCCGGGGGCGGCTCGCCTCGGTGGGCGTCCCGGTCCTGGGCGCTGTCATCAACGGGGTCCGGGGGGCCGAGGCCGCCTATTACGGAGCCGACTACCCTTCGTACGGGTCGCCCGATGGGGATGAGGGATCGGCCACGATCGAGGTCTGATCCGCCCGGGGCCGTCGCCCGGTTGGCGGCCCGGGGCCCGGCCGCTAAGCTACGAGGGGATGATTGCCGCCCATGGGGGCTGGAGTCCGCGCGAACGGTCCTGCCGGCGTCCGACCCGGCCGATCGGCCGGAAAAGGGGGAGAAACCCCGCCGACCGTGACGATTCAAGGCTCTATGTCGGTCCCGCGGGCCCGGCCCATTCGGAGTTGCTCGGGCCGGGCGGGGACCGCGCCGGCCGTCATTCACCCCGCCGCGCGCCCCCTCGGGCGTGCGGCGGCCACGGAGGTCTCGGACGCCGATGCCCGCTCATCGCCAGCTCAAGTGGATCGTCACCGGTGGGGCGGGGTTCATCGGCTGCCACGCCGCGTCGAGGTTCCACCGGGCCGGGCACCGGGTGGTGGTCGTGGACAACCTGAGCCGTCGGGGGGCCGAGGCGAACCTGGCCTGGCTCCGGGGGCAGGGGGTCGACGACTTCGTCCGGCTCGACGTCCGGGACGCGGAGGGGATCAACGCCCTCCTGGCCCGCCACGCCGACGCCGACGCCGTGCTCCACCTGGCCGGGCAGGTCGCCGTGACCACCAGCGTCGTCGACCCCCGGTCCGACTTCGAGATCAACGCCCTGGGGACCTTCAACGTCCTGGAGGCCGTCCGACTGGCCGCCGACGGCCGGCCCGCGGTGCTCTACGCCTCGACCAACAAGGTCTACGGCCACCTCGACCACGTCCGGGTCGTCGAGCGCGACGGCCGGTACGCCTACGAGGATCACCCCTTCGGCGTCAACGAGTCCGAGCCCCTCGATTTCCACTCGCCCTATGGATGTTCCAAGGGGGCCGGCGACCAGTACGTCCGGGATTATGCCCGGATCTATGGGATGAAGACGGTCTCGTTTCGACAATCCTGCATCTTCGGCACCCGTCAATTCGGGATCGAGGATCAGGGCTGGGTCGCCTGGTTCTGCCTGGCGGCGACGCGAGGGCAGCCGTTCACGATCTTCGGCGACGGCAAGCAGATCCGCGACACCCTCTGGATCGACGACCTGGTCGACGCCTACGAGACGGCGCTGGAGCGGATCGACGCGGTCAAGGGGGAGGTCTTCAACATGGGCGGCGGTCCTTCGAATACCCTGAGCCTCCGGGAACTGGTCGCCACCCTCGAACGCCACTTCGGCCGGCCGATCAACCCGGCCTTCGCTGACTGGCGGCCGGGCGACCAGCCGGTCTTCGTCGCCGACATCCGCAAGGCCGCCCGGATGCTTGACTGGGCGCCCAAGGTCTCGACCGCCCAAGGCGTGGCCCGGCTCCTGGCCTGGATCGATGAGAACCGGGGCCTCTTCACCGTCTGACCTTCCGGGGGCGAGGGTGAGGCGAGCTGGGTAAATTTTGCCGGTCTCCATCCTGGCGCGATCCGGTCGGCTATACTAGCTCGACCGGGCCGAATGGTGCGGGCTTGGTCCGTGCCGTGGCGTGGCCATCGGGCCTGGGATCCGGGGGCGAGCGATGAGGCGAAGGTTGTTGATCGGGTTCGGGCTGGTCTCGGTCGGGGCGGCGTTCGCCTACGCGGTGGCGATTGCCGTGGGGTTCGCCACTGTCCCGGCGTTCGAGTCGCTCCTGGCCCCGGCCCGTCCGCCGATCGTGGTGGGTCTGCTCCATTCGAAGACCGGGCCGATGGCCATCAGCGAGACCTCACTGATCGACGCCGAGGTTCTGGCGCTGGAGGAGATCAACGCCGAGGGCGGGGTGGCCGGTCGTCGGCTCACCTGGTTCATCCGCGACGGCCGGTCGGACGCCTCGGTCTTCGCCTCCGAGGCCCGCCGGCTGATCGAGACGGATAAGGCCGGCGTCCTGTTCGGCTGCTACACCGCCGAGAGCCGCAAGGCGGTCAAGGCGGTGGTCGAGGAACGCGGGAGCCTGCTGCTGATCCCATCGAACTTCGAGGGGATGGAGGACCCGACCCGGGTGATCTACGGAGGGGGCTCCTCCAACCAGTCGGTGATCCCGGCGGTCCGGTGGTGCTTCGACGCGCTGAAGTCGCGACGGTTCTTCGTGATCGGGACCGAGGAACTCTGGTCCCGCTGCGCCTCGGAGATCGCCAAGGACGCGGTGAAGGCGGTCGGGGCCGAGGTGGCCGGCGAAGCGTATCTGCCCCTGGCCGGCGTCGAGGTGGACCAGGCGGTCGAGGCGATCCGGGCCTCCAAGGCCGACGTCGTCCTGAATTTGATGGTGGGCGATTCCAACCTCCCCTATTACGCCGCGATCCGGAGGGCGGGCCTGACGCCGGCCACCGTGCCGACGGTCGCCTTCGGTTTCTCCGAGGATGAACTGAGGCGGTTCCCGGCCGGCGACGTGACCGGCCATTACGCGGCCTGCAACTACTTCCAGAGCGTCGACCGTTCCGAGAACCGCGAGTTCGTCCGGAAGTTCAAGGCCCGGTACGGCCAGGACCGGGTCACGAGTGACCCGATCGTGGCGGCCTACGACCTGGTCAAGCTCTGGGCCCAGACGGCGCGCGAGGTCGAGACCGACGAGGCCCTGGTGGTCATCGACCACATCGGCCGCCAGAGTCTCGATGCGCCCGAGGGGATCATCACCATCGACGCCGAATCGCTGGTGGCCTGGCGGCCCTTCCACGTCGGCCGGGCCCGGGCCGACGGCCAGTTCGACATCGTCTGGTCGCTGACCAAGCCAATCCACCCGCTCAACTACGTCGGGACGCGCCCGGTCTCGGAGTGGCGAGCCTTCGTCGACGGCCTCCAGGCCCGATGGGGCGGCCGGTGGTCGACGGCCGGCGGTCCGACCCCGGCCCCGGCCCCGGCGACCTCTCGGGCCTCAGACACGACCAAGTGACCCGGACCGGACCATCCCCCCCAGGCCCGACATCACATGAACCTCCGAGCGCTCCTGCCCGACCGGTCCAGCATCGCCACCCGCCTGGCCGGGTGGTTTCTTCTGATCGCGCTGGTCCCGTCCGTGATTCTGCTGGTCGTCACGCTGTTCTTCTCGCGGCGGTCGCTGGAGACGACGGTCCGGCAGCGACTGACGATGGCCTGCGACGCCAAGGGGTCCCAGCTCGAAGAATATATGAACGAGCGTCGCGGAAATTCCCTGGTGATCTCCCGGGCCCCCGGGGTCCTGGAGGCCCTGACCAAGCTCGACGGGATCCGACGGGGCAACGGACGCGACTCCGACGAGTTTCGCCGGGCGACCGGGGTGTACCGGGGCCTGCTGGGGACCTTCGGCGAGGCGTACTCCTACGAGAACCTCTACCTGTTCAACCTCGAAGGGGAGCCGCTGCTGTCGTTGCGGCCGGGCCTCGACGCCGGACCGAGCCTGGCGGCCGGGCCGCTCCGGGGGACCGAGCTGGCCGAGGCGTTCCTGAGGGCCAGGTCGCTCCTCCAGTCGGTGGTGACGAACTACCAGCTTTACCCGGGCCGAAAGGCCGGGGCCTGCTTCGTCGTCGGGCCGATCTTCCGGGAGGGGGTCGTCGCTGGCGTGGTCGCCCTGGAGCTGGACAACCGCCAGGTCTTCCGGACGTTCAACACCTACTTCGGGCTGGGCCAGACCGGCGACGCGACCGCGGCGATCGAGGAGGGGGACGGGCTGACCTACGTCGCCCCGACCCGGTTCGACCCCGAGGCCGCGTTCCGCGACCACGTCCGGTTCGGCTCGGAGAAGGGCCTTGACATCCAGCGGGCCGTCCGGGGCGAGCGCGGCTACGGGGAGATGGTCGACCACGAGGGGAGGCCGGTGGTGACGGCGTGGACCTACCTGCCGTCGTACCGCTGGGGGATCACCGTCAAGCAGTCCTCGGCCGAGGCGTTCGCGCTGCTGACCCGCCAGCGGCAGGTCGGCGGCGGGTTCATGGCCCTGGCCGCCCTGTCGGTCTTCGCGGTGGCCCGGCTGGTGGCCCGGTCGATCTCGCGGCCGATCCGGGAGGCCGCCGAGGTGGCCCAGCGGGTGGCCTCGGGCGACCTGACGACCCGGGTCATGACGGGTGCCACCGGCGAGGCCGGCCAGCTTCTTCGGGCCGTCGAGGCCATGACCGGCGACCTCCGCTCGCTGATCGGCCGGATCCAGCAGTCGAGCATCTCGCTGATGTCCACGGCCACCGAGATCGCCGCCACCTCGCGGCAGCAGGGGGAGGCCGTCAGTGACTACGGGGAATCCACCAGCCAGGCCGCCGCGGCGGTCAAGCAGATCTCGGCCACCAGCCTGGAACTCCTGAAGACCATGAACGAGGTCAACGAGGTCGCCGCCCAGACCGCCGGCATGGCCAGCGAGGGGCAGGGGAGCCTGGCCGAGATGGGCCGGTCGATGCGCCAGCTCGCCGAGTCGACGACCTCGATCGGCTCCAAGCTCTCGGTGATCTCCGAGCGGGCCGCGCACATCAACCTGGCCGTCACCACCATCGCCAAGGTGGCCGACCAGACCAACCTCCTCTCGATCAACGCGGCCATCGAGGCCGAGAAGGCCGGCGAGTACGGCCTGGGGTTCCTCGTCGTCGCCCGCGAGATCCGCCGGCTGGCCGACCAGACCGCCGTGGCCACCCTGGACATCGAGCGGATGGTCAAGGAGATGCAATACAGCGTCTCGGCCGGGGTGATGGAGATGGACAAGTTCAGCGACCAGGTCCGCCGGGGGGTCGACGAGGTGGCTCAGATCGGCGACCAGCTCGGCTCGATCATCGGCGCGGTCCAGGGCCTGACCGGGCGATTCGATCAGGTCAACGAGGGGATGCGGGTCCAGTCGCAGGGGGCCGAGCAGATCCGCGAGGCGATGATCCGCCTGAGCGAGGGGGCCCACCAGACGTCGATCTCGCTCCGCGAGTTCAACAAGGCGACCGATCACCTCCGCGAGGCCGTTGGGGGCTTGAAAGAGGAGGTTTCTCGGTTCACCGTGGATTACGTGACCCCCGTGCGGCCCTCGCGCTGATCGGCCCGGGCGGGTCCGGAGGCGGTGCCATGCTCGTCCTGACGTTCCGGGTCGCCGGAGTCCCCTACGCGATCGCCGTGGCGAGGGTCATCGAGGTCGTCCCCCGGGTCCCGCTCCGGGCCGTCCCCCACGCCCCGTCGCACCTGGCCGGGCTCCTTCGCTACCGGGGCGGGGTGGTCCCGGTCGTGGACCTTGGCCTTTTGATGGGCGGGCCGGCCTGCGGGGAGCGGCTCAACACCCGGATCGTCCTGGTCGACGCCGGCCGGGAGGGGGGGGGGATGGTCGGGCTGGTGGCCGAGCGGGTCGACGACGTCCGGGCGCTGGACGAGTCGCGTCGGGCCGCGGCCGGGCTGGAGATCGGGGCCGCCCCGTACCTCGGGGCCGTCTTCGAGACCGACGATGGGCTGTTACAACTGATCGAGCCGGGCCGGGTCCTGGGCGAGATGGCGGCGGCTCCCGCCGGGGCGGCCGGGCCATGAAGTCTCTGGGAATGGTCGAGCGGCTCCTGGCCGACCGGATCGGCCTGGACCCCACCTCGGTCGGGGAGGGCCTGATCGCCCGGGGGATCCTGGCGAGGATGTCGGCCCTGGGGCTCCGCGACCGGGCCGATTACGAGTGGCTCCTGGCCCAACCCGGTGACGAGATCCAGGCGCTGATCGAGGAGTGCGTGGTCCCCGAGAGTTGGTTCTTCCGCGACGCCCGGCCGTTCGAGGTCCTCCGCGAACACGCCAGGGCCGGGTGGCTGGTCGACCCCTCCCGGCCGCCGATGACGCTCCTGAGCGCTCCCTGCGCCGGGGGGGAGGAGCCGTACTCGCTCGCGATCGGCCTGATGGACCTGGGCCTCCCGCCAGGCCGGTTCCGGGTCGACGCGGTGGACGTCAGCGCCCGGTCGGTGGCCAAGGCGATCGCCGGGGTCTACGGGCGGAACTCATTCCGGGGCGTCGAGGGGCCGTCCCTGGGCCCGTACTTCCGCGACCTGGGCGGGGCCGCCACGATCAACCCCGAGGTCCGCGCCTCGGTCCGGTTCCACCTCGGGAACCTGCTTGACCCGGGGCTCCTGGCCGACCGGCCGCCGTTCGACGTGGTGTTCTGCCGGAACCTCCTGATCTACTTCGACGCCCAGGCCAGGGCCGCCGCGTTCGCCTCGATCGCCCGGCTCCTGGCCGACGGCGGCTTGCTGTTCCTCGGCCACGCCGACCGGCCCGACGAGGCCGCCGGCTCGCCCTTCTCGCCGATGGCGGAGAAAGGGGCCTTCGCCTACCGGAAGGGGCCCGCGGTCGCCGTCAAGCCGGCGGTCGTCCGGAAGGATCCCGGGCGGTCGAAGGGACGATCCCCGGGGGCGATCGGCGGGGCGGCGTCGCCCGTCCCTCGCCCGCCGAGGGTCGCCGTCCCGGTCCCGCCGGTCCCGCCGGTTCCGGACCCCGTCCCCCCGGCCCAGGGAAGGGGGGAGAAGGAGGGGGCGGCCCCGAAGGCGGTCGAGGGTTCGCCGCTGCTCGACGAGGCCGCCCGGCTGGCGGACGCGGGGCGGTATGACGAGGCGAGCCGGCGGGTCGATCGGGCGATCGCCGAGGGCGGGGCGAGCGCCGGGGCGTACTTCCTGCTGGGGATGATCGGCCAGGCGGCCGGCGACCGGGGACGGGCGGAGGCGGCCTTCCTCAAGGCGGTCTACCTCGACGCCCAGCACGAGGAGGCGCTCCTGGCCCTGGCCCTCCTGGCCCATCGCCGGGGCGACGTGGCCGCCGAGTCGGTCTACCGGCGGCGGGCCGACCGGGTCCGGTCGCGGAAGGGGGGACTATGAACCGGGTCGAGGGCGGGCCGGGCGTGGGCGACTGCTGGAACCGGATCGGCGTCAACGGCGACGGGTCCTGCCCCGAGCTGAAGGTCCACGTCCACTGCCGGAACTGCCCGGTCTTCGCCTCGGCGGCCCGGGGGTTCTTCGAGCGGAGGGCCCCCGAGGGCTACCTCGAAGAATGGGCCGGACTCCTCGGGCGGCCGGCCGAGCTGGCCTCGGCCGATTCGGTCGCGCTGCTGGTCTTCCGGCTGGGCCGGGAGTGGATGGCCATGGCGCTCTCGGCGGTCTCCGAGGTGACCTCGCCCCGTCCGGTCCACCGGGTCCCCCACCGGACCAATCAGGTCCTCTCGGGCCTGGTCAGCCTCCGGGGCCAGTTGCAGCTCTGCGTCTCGATGCACGGGCTGCTGGAGATCGACCCGCCCGACCCGGCCGACGACCCGCCGGCCAACCCCCGGCTGGTCGTGATCCGGTGGAAGGGCGAGGCATGGGCCTTCCCGGCCGAGGAGGTCGTGGGCGTCCAGCACGTCCTCCGCGACCGCCTGGGCAAGATCCCCTCGACCCTCGCCAATCCGGCCGGGAGCTTCAGCCGGGGCGTCTTCGCCTGGGGCGAGGGGCGGAGCGTCGACGTCCTCGACGAGCCCCGGGTCTTCGAGGCCCTCCGGAGGATGGGAGCATGAGCGACGACCTCAGCGGCTTCTCGCTGATGGACCTGTTCCGATCCGAGGCCGAGGGCCAGACCGCCGTCCTCTCCGAGGGCCTGATGGCCCTGGAGCGCGACGACGCCCCCTCGTCCTCGGCGCTGGAGTCGCTGATGAGGGCGGCGCACTCGCTCAAGGGAGCCGCGCGGATCGTCGGGCTCGACGCCGCCGTCCGGGTCGCCCACGCGCTCGAAGACAACTTCGTCGCCGCCCAGCGCGGCGAGTTCGCCATCCGGACCGGGCACGTCGACGTGATGCTCCGGGCGGTCGACCTCCTGGCGCGGATCGCCCAGCTCTCCGAGGCCGAGGCGGTTGGTTGGCAGGTCCAGAACGATGGGCTGATCGAGGCGAGCGTCGCCGGGCTCGAAGGAGTCCGGTCGGGGGCGGTGGTCGTCGAGTCGGCCGTGGGCGAGGATCACTCCCCCCTCTCTCCGACCCTCCTCCACGAAGGGGGAGGGGCCCCGACGCCCCAGGTGGCCCCGGAGCTGGAGCCTCCGACCCCGCCATCTCCCGTCGCTCCTGTATCCCGGACCCCGGTGGTCCCTCTCCCCGACCCGGACTCGATCCCGGCCGGGCCGATCCCGGCGGCCTCGGCGGCCCCCGAGGCCCCGGGGCGGGTGGTCCGGCTCTCGGCGGAGGGCCTTTCGAGGTTGATGGGGCTGGCGGGCGAGTCGCTGGTCCAGGCCCGCCAGCTCCGACCGTTCGTCGACGCGATCGTCTCGCTCCGGTCCCGCCAGGCGGCGGTGATCGAGGCGTTGCAGACGCTGGAGGACCGGCGGTCGGCCGACGCCTCGGTCATCGGGGAGCTGCTGGCCCGGGCCCGGGCCGAGGCCGGCCGGTGCATCGAGGCGCTCAACCGCGAGGTCGAGGCGCTGGACGACCACGCCCGACGCGGCGAGGACCTGGCCGGCCGGCTCCATCAGGAGGTCCTGGCCAGCCGGATGCGGCCGATGTCCGAGGGGGTCCGCGGCTTCCCCCGGATGGTCCGCGAGGTCGCCCGCGAGCTGGGCAAGCGGGTCCGGTTCGAGATCCGGGGCGAGTCGACCGGCGTCGACCGCGACATTCTGGAGAAGCTGGAAGCCCCGCTGAATCACCTGATCCGGAACGCGCTGGACCACGCCATCGAGCCGCCCGAGGAACGCCTGGCCGCCGGCAAGGACCCGGTCGGCCTGGTCCGGCTGGAGGCCCGCCACAGCGCGGGGATGCTCCAGATCACCCTCTCCGACGACGGCCGGGGGATCGACCCGGCCCGGCTCCGCGCCAAGGTCGTCGAACGGGGGCTCTCCAGCGGCGAGGTCGCCGAGCGGCTCTCCGAGGCCGAGTTGCTCGAATTCCTCTTCCTGCCCGGCTTCTCGACCAAGGAGGCGGTGACCGAGATCTCCGGCCGGGGGGTCGGGCTCGACGTGGTCCAGGACATGGTCAAGACCGTCGGCGGCGTGGCCCGAGTCACGTCGCGAGTCGGCAAGGGGACCCGGTTCACGCTCCACCTGCCGATCACGATGTCGGTGATCCGGGCCCTCCTGGTCGGGATCGCCGGAGAGCCCTACGCCTTCCCGCTGAACCGGATCGACCGGATCGTCCGGGTCGCCCGGGACGAAGTCCGCCGGGTCGAGGGGCGGCCGCACTTCCCGCTCGACGACCAGCTCGTCGGGCTGGTCGACGCCGTTCTGGTCCTGGGGCTCCCCGAGCTCGGCGGGGGGGAGGACCCGATGTCGGTGGTCGTGGTGAGCGACCGGAACCACCGGTTCGGGATGATCGTGGACGGCTTCCTCGGCGAGCGGGACCTGGAGGTCCGGCCGCTGGACCCCCGGCTCGGCAAGCCGCCCGACATCAACAGCGCCTCGGTCCTGGATGACGGCTGGCCGGTCCTGATCGTCGACGTCGAGGACCTGGTCCGGTCGATCGACAATCTCCTGGGGAACCGCCGGCTCAAGTCGGCGGCCGGCCAGGCGGCGGCCCGGGCCCGGAAGGTGGCCAAGAAGATCCTGGTGGTGGACGACTCGATCACCGTCCGCGAGCTGGAGCGGCAGCTCCTGGAGGGGCGGGGCTACGCGGTCGATGTGGCGGTCGACGGCGTCGACGGCTGGAATGCGGTCCGGGTGGGAGACTATCATCTGGTCATCAGCGACGTCGACATGCCCAGGATGGATGGGATCGGCCTGGTCCGGTCGATCAAGCAGGACCCGAGGCTGAAGTCGACCCCGGTGGTGATCGTCTCGTACAAGGACCGAGAGGAAGACCGGATGCGCGGGCTCGACGCCGGCGCCGACGGCTACCTGACCAAGAGCAGCTTCCACGACCGGACCTTCCTCGACGCGGTGGCCGACCTGATCGGCGAGGCCCAGGCATGAGGATCGGGATCGTCAACGACCTGATGATGGCCCGCGAGGCGCTCCGGCGCGCCGTCGCCTCGGTGCCCGACCACCAGGTCGCCTGGCTCGCCCGCGATGGCGCCGAGGCCGTCGAGCTGGCCCGGACCGACCGGCCCGACCTGATCCTGATGGACCTGGTCATGCCGGTCCTCGATGGAGTCGAGGCCACCCGGCGGATCATGGCCCAGTCGCCCTGCGCCATCGTGGTCGTGACCAGCTCGGTCCGGGCCCACCTGGGGCGGGTCTACGAGGCCATGGGCCTGGGGGCTCTCGACGCGGTCGACACCCCGGAACTGGGCCCCTCGGGCGACGTGGCCGGGGCGGGCCACATGCTCGACAAGATCGCGACCATCGCCAAGCTCGTCGGCCGCTCGCCCCGGGTGGTCCAGCCCTTCGCCGACGCGGCCCCGCCGCCACCGCCGCCCCTGCCGGAGGGGTCGCCGTCGTGGCCCCTGGTGGTCATCGGCTGCTCCACCGGCGGCCCCGCCGCGTTGGCTCAGATCCTCTCCGGCCTGCCCGACACCCGCGACGCCTCGGTGGTGATCGTCCAGCACCTCGACCTGGCCTTCTTCCCCGGCCTGGCCGACTGGCTCGGGGAGCGGACCGGGCGGCCGGTCGAGCTGGTGGAGCCGGGCGACCGCCCGCTCCCCGGCAAGATCCTCCTGGCGGCGACCAGCGACCACGTGTTCCTGGACGACCTCCGGACCCTCCGCTACGACCCCGACCCGGCCTCGTACCCCTACCGCCCGTCGGTCGACGTCTTCTTCCAGAGCGCCGCCCGCCACTGGCCCGAGCCGGGGGCCGCGGCCCTCCTGACCGGGATGGGACGCGACGGGGCCCTGGGCCTGCTGGCCCTCCGCCGGGCCGGCTGGCTGACCATCGCGCAGGACCAGGCCACCAGCGTCGTCTGGGGGATGCCCCGGGCGGCCGTCGAGGTCGGCGCCGCCGAGCTGGTCCTGCCCATCTCCGAGATCGCCGCGGCGATCTCCGACCGGGTCCGCGACCGATCCCACCGCCTCCCCGGAGCCGCCCGACGATGACGCCCGCCGAGCTTCCGATGACCCAGCACAAGGTCACCGTCCTGCTGGTCGACGACCAGCCGATCATCGGCGAGGCCGTCCGGAGGATGCTCGCCGGCGAGGACGACATCGCCTTCCACTACTGCAAGGATGCCACCCAGGCCGTCGCTCGGGCCAAGGAAATCGGCCCGACCGTGATCCTCCAGGACCTGGTCATGCCCGAGATCGACGGCCTGACCCTGGTCCGACACTTCCGCGAGGACGAGGCGACCCGCGAAACCCCCATGATCGTCCTCTCGACCAAGGAAGAGCCCAAGATCAAGGCCGAAGCCTTCGGCCTCGGGGCCAACGACTACCTCGTCAAGCTCCCCGACCGCCTCGAACTCCTGGCCCGGATCCGCTACCACTCCCGGAGCTACATCTACCTCCTCCAGCGGAACGAGGCTTACCGGGCCCTCCAGGCGAGCCAGAAGCTCCTGGCCAAGGACGTGGCCCAGGCCGCCAAATATGTTTACTCGCTCCTGCCCGAGAAGCTCAAGAACGGCGACATCCGGACCGACTGGCGATTCATCCCCTCGGCCGAGCTGGGGGGCGACTCGTTCGGCTACGACTGGGTCGACGAGGATCACTTCGCCTTCTACCTCCTGGACGTCAGCGGCCACGGCGTCGGCGCCGCCCTGCTCTCGGTCTCGGCCCTGAACGCCCTCCGGTCGCAGTCGCTCCCGCAGACCGACTTCCGCGAGCCCGGCCAGGTTCTCACCGCCCTGAACAAGGCGTTCCCAATGGAGCAGCAGAACGGCCTCTTCTTCACGATCTGGTACGGGATCTACCACCGACCGACCCGCCGCCTCGACTACGCCGGCGGCGGCCACCCCCCGGCGCTCCTCCTGACCGGCCCCGACGCCGGCTCGGCCCGCCAGATCGCCCTGGAATCGCAGGGGCCGATGGTCGGAGCCGTGGGCGACCTCGAATTCTCCAGCTCCACCTGCCAGGTCGAACCCTTCGGCCTGCTCTCGCTCTACAGCGACGGCGCCTTCGAGGTCGAACGCCGCGACGGGTCGGGCTGGCCCTTTGGCGAATTCCTCAACTTCATGGAGAAGGTCCCCCGGACTCCCGAGCAGACCGGCATGGACGGCCTGATCCAGCACGCCCGCGAACTCAAGGGTTCGGACGAGTTCGCCGACGATCTGTCGATGGTCGAGTTCCTGTTCCCGCCGGCGGGGTGACGGCCTGGCGTCCTTTTTTGGCCACGGGACGGGCCGCGAGGGGTGACTTGAAGGGCCCGGCCCGCTAAACTGGGCTCCAACCCGCGGGCGTCCGCGGGGGGCGTCCGAGGGCCAAGGGTGATCCCCGCATGAAGATCTTGTTGACCGGGGGGGCCGGCTTTATCGGGTCGGCCGTCGTTCGCCAGTTGATCCGCGAGACCGACCACGAGGTGGTCAACGTGGATAAGCTGACCTACGCCGGCAACCTGGAGTCGCTGGCCGAGGCCGGCGCCGACCCCCGCCACCACTTCGAGCGGGTCGACATCTGCGATGCCGAGGAGGTCGGGCGGGTCTTCGCCGAGCACCGCCCCGACGCCGTGATGCACCTGGCGGCCGAGTCGCACGTCGACCGCTCGATCGACGGGCCCGGCGAGTTCGTCCGGACCAACGTCACCGGGACCTTCACCCTCCTCCAGGCCGCCCGGGCGCACTGGGAGAGCCTCGAAGGCGGGGCCCGCGACCGGTTCCGCTTCCATCACATCTCGACCGATGAGGTTTACGGCTCGCTCGGGGCCGAAGGCTATTTCACCGAGGAGACGGCCTACGACCCGAGGTCGCCTTATTCGGCGAGCAAGGCGGCCTCGGACCACCTGGTCCGGGCCTGGCACCACACTTATGGCTTCCCGACGCTGGTCACCAACTGCTCGAACAACTACGGCCCGTACCACTTCCCCGAGAAGCTGATCCCGCTGGTGATCCTCAACGCCAGGGCGGGCAAGCCCCTGCCGATCTACGGCAAGGGGGACAATATCCGCGACTGGCTCTATGTCGACGACCACGCCCGGGCCCTCCGGCTGGTCCTGGAGCAGGGCGTCCCCGGCGAGACGTACAACATCGGCGGCCACAACGAGCGGACCAATATCGAGGTCGTCCGGGCGATCTGCGGCCTGCTCGACGAGATGAGGCCCGACTCGCCGCACGTCCCGCATGCCGGTCTGATCAGCTTCGTCGCCGACCGGCCGGGGCACGACCGCCGCTATGCCATCGACGCCGGGAAGATCGAGCGCGAGCTGGGCTGGCGACCCGCCGAGACCTTCGAGACCGGGCTCCGGCGAACGGTCGCCTGGTACCTGGACAACGAGGATTGGTGCCGGAACGTCCAGTCCGGCGGCTATCGCCAGGAACGCCTCGGCCTGGGGGCCCGCACATGACCGCGACCGCGACCGCGACGACGACCAATACCAAGACCAAGGGGATCATCCTGGCCGGCGGGTCGGGGACCCGGCTCTACCCCCTGACCCGGGTGGTCAGCAAGCAGCTTCTGCCGATCTACGACAAGCCGATGATCTACTACCCGCTGAGCGTCCTGATGCTGGCGGGGATCCGCGAGATCCTGGTGATCTCCACGCCCGTGGACCTTCCTCGGTTCCGCGAGCTCCTGGGCGACGGGAGGCAGTGGGGGATCGAGCTGTCCTACGCCGAGCAGGCCGTGCCCAACGGCCTGGCGCAGGCGTTCGTCATCGGCCGCGAGTTCGTGGGGCCCGACCCGGTGGCCCTGATCCTCGGCGACAACATCTTCCACGGCGACGGCCTGAGCGCGCAGCTCCAGCGGGTCGCCTCCCAGGTCGAAGGGGCGACGATCTTCGGCTACCACGTCAAGGACCCCGAGCGCTACGGGGTGGCCGAGTTCGACGAGTCCGGCCGGGTGGTCGGCCTCCAGGAGAAGCCCGAGAACCCCCGGTCGTCCTACGCCGTGGTCGGGCTCTACTTCTACGACAACGACGTGCTCGACATCGCCCGCGACCTGAAGCCCTCGAAGCGCGGCGAGTATGAGATAACGGATGTCAACATCGCCTACCTCGACCGGAAAAAGCTCCACCTGGAGGTCTTCAGCCGGGGGATGGCCTGGCTCGACACCGGGACCCACGAGGCGCTCCACCAGGCGGCCGAATTCATCCAGGTGATCGAGCACCGGCAGGGCCTGAAGGTCGCCTGCCTGGAGGAGATCGCCTACCGGATGGGGTTCATCGACGCCGACCAGGTCCGGGACCTCGCCGGCGAGCTCCGGAACGATTACGGTCAGTATCTCCTCGGGATGCTCGAAGAACGGATTGTCACATGAAAGTGACCGAGACCGGGCTCCCCGGCGTGGTCGTGATCGAGCCCCGGATCTTCCGCGACGACCGGGGCTACTTCCTGGAGACCTGGAGCGCCGCCGGCTTCGGGGCCCGGGGCCTCCCCACCACGTTCGCGCAGGACAACCTGTCCCGGTCGGCGGTGGGGGTCCTCCGGGGCCTGCACTACCAGTTCCCCACGGGCCAGGGCAAGCTGGTCGGCGTGTCCCGGGGTCGAGTCTTCGACGTGGCGGTCGACATCCGGGTCGGCTCGCCGACGTTCGGCCGGTGGGTCGGGGAGATCCTTGCGGCCGAGGACGGCCGCCAGCTCTACATCCCGCCGGGGTTCGCCCACGGGTTCCAGGTGATCGGCGACGAGCCCGCCCTGTTCTCTTACAAGTGCACCGAGGGGTACGACCCGGCCGGCCAGTGCTCGATCCTCTGGGACGACCCCGAGATCGGGATCGACTGGCCCGGCGAGTCGCCGCTGCTCTCGCCCAAGGACGCCGAGGCTCCCCGGCTCCGCGACGTCCCCGAGTCCCGGCTCCCCCGTTATGCGCCGCCGGGCTGACGACCGGGGCCCCGGCGGAGGCGACCCATCGGGATCCATCACGCGATAGCCCTGGCATCGCTCGCCTTCTGGGGGCCGATCGTCCTGGCGCTGATCCGGTTCCTGGGGCCGCGCCGGGGTGCGGCGATCGGGCTCCTCGGTGGGTTCCTGCTGCTCCCCCGGTCGCCAATGGCCGGCTGGTCGGTGCTTGGGGTCCTGAGCCTGGACAAGCGGACGATCCCGGGGCTGGCCGCCCTGCTGGGGGTCGCCCTCTTCGACCACCGGAGACTCATCCGGTTCCGCTTCAAGGCGGTCGACCTGGCGGCGATCGGCTTCGTGCTGGTCCCGCTCCTGGCCCGGCTCGGTGGGGGATCCGGCCCGATCGCGGGCTCGGTGGCCCAGTCCTGGATCCACCTCGTCGAGTGGGGGCTCCCCTATCTGATCGGGCGGCTCTATTTCGCCAACGGGGAGGGCCCCCGGAGCCTCGGGACCGCCGTGGCGGTCGCCGGCTTCCTCACGATCCCGCTGGTCGCCTTCGAGGCGATCCTGGGGCCGGACTGGTATCTGGCCGGGCGGGTCTACGGGATCGGCTCGCACGAGTTGATGACGACCCGCCTCGGCGGCTGGCGGCCCGAGACGCTCCTGAGCAACGGCCTGGAACTGGCCGAGTGGATGGCGCTGGCGGCATCGCTGGCGACCTGGATGTGGATCTGCTCGGGCTGGAAGCCGGCGCCGCTCCCGAGCTGGCTCCCCGCCCCCGCGCTGGTCCTGGCCAGCCTGGCCGTCCGGGGGGTCTACGGCTACGCCGTCCTCGGGATCGGTCTGGCGGCGACCGGGGCGACCCGGCTCGTCCGGATCCGGCTCTTCCTGATGGTCCTCTCGCTCGTCCCGCCCGCCTATCTGGCGGCGCGGATCTCGGGCCTCTGGGGCGGCGGGCAACTGGTCGGGCTGGCCCGGGCGGCGGGCCGCGAGTCGACGACGGCCAGCCGGATCGCGGCCGAGGGGGAGAACGTCGCGGCGGCGAAGGATCGCGGCCTCCTGTTCGGGGAGGGGGGCCGGTATCACGACTGGGCGGCCGATGGCCGATGGCTCGCCACGCTCCGGGGATCGGGCCTGGTCGGGGTCGCCTTCCAGTACGCGGCGATCCTCGGGCCGGGGGCCCTCCTGATCTGGCGACGCAAGGGCCCCCCGGCGGCGACCTCGCCCGAGATGGGGCTGGCGCTGTTCGCGATCCTCCACGCGATCGATAGCCTGCACAACACGTCGCTGATCGTCCCGGTCCCGCTCCTCTGCGGGGCGCTGGCCGGGGCCTCCGCGGTCGGATCCGACCGGCCCGGAGGGGCCCGGTTCGGGCCGGTTCGGGCCGGGGCGGGGGCCGGCCACGCGACCTATCGGGTCGGGGGACTCGGGGCCGCGCCGGCCGAACCGGCCGGGGACCTCGGGCCGGTCGCGACGGTCCTGGCGATCGCCTGCTTGCTCTACGTCTTCGGGCATGCACCCGTTACAGGTCATGAGGGCGTGAAGTTCGCGGGCGGGCTGGGCTCGGCCTTGCTCTTCGCGGGATCGGGGGCGGCGGCCGGATCGCTCCGGTCGAGCCCGGCGAGGTCGGCGGCGTTGGGGCTGGCCTTCGCGGCGCTGGGGGTCTCGTTCAACCTCGCCTTGCACCCATCGACCCGGCCGACCTGGTCGTCGGACATCCTCCAGGGGATGGCCCTCTCGGGCGTGGCCGTGGCCCTGGCGCGACCCCGGGGCGGCATCGGCGTCGGGGGGTTCGGGGTCCTGGCGGCGGCCGGCGCGTCGTGGTGGGCTTTCGGGGTTGCCTGGCGGCCGTTCTCGGGCTCGCAATACCTGTTTTTTTCGGGCGACTCCGCCCTTTCGCCGTTCCCGGTCGCCCCCTGGGTGACCCTGGCGGCGCTCGGGGCGATCCTGGCGAGAACCTCGACGGCGAGGGCCTCGGCGATGGCCGCCGCCTTCGCCGGGGCGACCGCCCTGGCCTGGGCCGGGGGATGGGCCTCGGGCCCGCCTTCCAAAATCCCCATGAACCCGACCTACGCGCTGCTCGGGGCAGCGGTGGCGTCGGCCGCCTTCGCCGGATCGGGCCCGATCCGGCGCTGGGCCTGGTCCCGGGAGGCGTCGGACTGGCTCGGGCGTCGCTGGCTCGCCTTTTTCTACATCCATCTGGCGGTCGCCCTCGGGCTGGGTCGGGCCGGCCTGGTCCGCCCCTGGGCGTGCTGGACCGCGACGGCGGCGATCTCGATCGCGGCGACCTGGATCGTCTCGGCCGCCTCGGACCGGGTCCGCGGGGCGTTCCGGCGGCCGGCGAGCTGGGTCGTGCTGGCCTCGGTCATTCTCGCCGTCGGCCTGATCCCGGGAATCCCCCCGATGGTTGTCCAGGCCATCGCCGGGGGGGCGGGCCTCCTCTTCGCCACCAGGTCCGGGGAGCTGGCGAGCCTGATCCTCGGGTCGACGGCGGAACCTCCGGAGGCCCTCGGGCCCGAGGCGGCGACCGACCGGGCCCGCCATCTCGCGAAGCTGGCCCTGATCGTCGTGGTCCTCGGGGCCCCGGAGCTGCTCGATCGGCTCCCGCCGCCGATCGGGACCGGGTCCCGACCCGGCGGGCCTTCGCCCGTCCTCGCCACGCCGTCCCGGTGAAAGGGGAAGAGTCGCCTCGATGCGAGAAGGTATCCCGTCGCTGCTCTGGAGCTGGGCCCTGCTGTCCCCGCTCCTGTTCCGGGCGATCCCGGGGCGGGACGCGGCGATCGCCTGCTTGATCGGCGGCTGGGCGTTCCTGCCCAACGCCGCTTATTCACCGTCGTGCTTCGGTCCGGCGGTTCCCCCCGGCGCCGGCGGCTCCGCGCATGCGCTGGCCGTCCCGGCCTGGCCGCTGGCGAGCAAGGCGACGTCGATCGGTCTGGGCTGCCTGGCGGGCCTGGTCCTCTTCGATCGCCGGGCGTTCGGGCGGCTCAGGCCCGGACCGGCCGACCTCCCGATGGTCGGATGGTGCCTGGTCCCGGTCGCCTCGGCCGTCGCCAACGGCCTGCCGTTCTCCCAGGGCCTGGCCCAATCGCGCTACCTCCTGCTGGCCTGGGGCGTCCCCTACGCGATGGGCCGGGCGTACCTGGTCGACGCCGAGGCGCGGCGACGCTTCCTCCTGGGCGTCGTGGCGGGCGGCCTGGCGTACCTCCCGTTCTGCCTGGCGGAGAACGCGGCGGGGCCGGCCGCCTATGCCCGGGCCTTCGGCCCCCATCCCTATCAGGTCGAGGGGGCTCCCCGGGACCTCGGATACCGCCCCCTCGTTTTCCTGGAGCACGGCAACCAGCTCGGGGTCTGGATGGCCGGCTCCGCCTCCGCGGCAACCTGGCTCTGGGCGACCGGCGCGGCCCGGCGCCCCTGGGGCTTGCCCGGCGGCCCGCTGGCCCTGGTCCTGGTGGCCGCCACCTTCCTTTGCCAGTCGCACGCCAGCATCCTGCTCCTGGGGATGGCCCTGGCCCCGCTCCTGATGGTCCGGATCCCGGCCCGACGGGGCGGCTGGAAGCTCGGGGCCGTCGCGGGCCTGGCCCTGGTCGCCCTCGGAATCCTCGCGCTGGCGGCTTGGAGGGGCTTTGACCTCGGGGCCCTCCGGGGCGATGCCCGAGGCTTTTTCGTCGGGATGCGCAAGTCTTCGTTCACCTGGCGATTAGCTCGATCCGAGGAGTTCCTGCCGGTGGCCCTGGAGCGTCCGATCCTCGGCCTGGCGCGGCCGGACTGGGGCCCCGGTGGCCGCTCGTTCGTCAATCCAGTGAACCTGGGGGCCTGGCTCCTGGCCCTCGGGATGTACGGCTTCGTCGGGCTCGCCGCGATGACCACCCTCGCCCTCGCCCCCGTGGTCCGGTCGATCGCCGGTCTCCGACGACGGTCCTGGTCCGGGCCGATCGAGGGGACCTCGGCCGCCCTGGTCGCGCTGCTCGGGATCGGGATCCTCGACTCGCTCTCGAACGCGACGGTGATCCTCCCCTGGCTCGCCGCGGCCGGCGGCCTGGGCGGTCCGGGGGCCGGGCCGGCCGATGGTCGCCGGCCCTCCGCTTGAACTCCGAACCCACCTCCCCAAGGCGATCGACCCTCCCATGATCCCCATCGAGATCGCTTCGGGCCTCCTGACCGCATGGCTGACGCCGTTCTTCGCCTTCATGGCCCTGATCGCGGCGGCGGCTCTGGGGGGCCGGATCCGGCGGCCTGCTCCCTCGGCCGGTGACCGCTCGCGATTCCTGATCGTGATCCCCGCCCACGATGAAGAGGGGGTGATCGCCTCGACCGTCCAGAGCTGCCGGGATCTCACTTATCCCCCCGACCGGTTCTCGATCTGGGTGATCGCCGACAACTGCACCGACGCCACCGCCGACGAGGCCCGAGCGGCCGGGGCCTCGGTCGTCGAGCGCCGGGATCCCGACCTCCGGAGCAAGGGGCACGCGCTGGAGTATTTCTTCTCGGAGATCCCGGAGGGGAGGGTCGACGCCGGCCACGACGCGGCCGTCCTCATCGATGCCGATACCGTCGTCGACCCCGGTCTCCTCTCCGCCTTCGACGAGGCCCTGGGGCGGGGGATGGACTGGATCCAGGGGTATTACACGGTCCGGAACCCCGATGCCTCGTGGCGGACCCGGATGATGACCTACGCCTTCAGCCTGGCCAACGGGGTCTGGATGGTGGGCCTGGAGCGGCTCGGGCTGGGGGTGGGACTCAAGGGGAACGGCATGTGCTTCTCGACCCGGGGACTCGGCCGGGTCCCGTGGCGTGCCTACGGCCTGGTCGAGGACATGGAATTCGCCCTGATGCTCCGGACCAGGGGCGAACGGGTCCGCTTTCTCCCCGAGGCCCGGGTCTTCGGCGAGATGGTCAGTCGGGGCGGGCCGGGCGCGGCCTCCCAGCGTCGGAGGTGGGAGGCGGGCCGCCGGTCGCTCCGAGGCAAATTCGCGGGCCCGATCGCGCGGTCGAGTTCCCTGGGGAGCCTCCGCAAGCTCCTGTATCTGATCGACCTCGACTTCCCGCCCTTGGTCACCCTGGCCGCCGGACTCGCCATGGCGCTGACGCTCGACCTGGCTAGCCTCGGGATCGGTCGCGACAAGACGGCGCGCATTTTGCTGCTCATGCATGTGTCAATGGCTGCCGTGCTGGTTGTCTATGCGCTCAGCCCCGTGATCGTGATGAAACTCCCTGCAAGATACCTCGCGAGCCTGCTCGCACTTCCCTACTACGCGGCCTGGAAGCTATTCTCAATCGTGGGCCGAAAGCCGAAAGGTTGGGTCCGGACGCCTCGTGAGGTGCAAAGCTGAAATGGCTTCCGAGAAAAGACCTGGGGAACTTCGCGTCGAAATCACGGAATTCGGCTTGTAGTTTTGGCAGTGGCTGCCCGGTCGGTTGGCAGGAGACGTGGGCCTTCCCTCATTTATGACGGTCGGCCGATTCCCCGACCTATGATTGGTACGAGGGGTGCGGGTGGATCGGTGCCGATCCAATCGCGAATTATCCGAGTAGAGCGTCCGGAGTACGGCTTTTCGTCGTCAATCGGTGCATTAGGGAAAAATGGCTCTTGTCGCGAAAAAGCAACACCTTGCAGCACGACTTGCTCAAGAAAACTACAGCGGCACTTTAATAAATTGACCCAGCATGCTCGGATTGATAAGCTGAGCACTCGACTCCTCCCGGTCCCCAGCGAATCCTCTGGTAACTCGCCCCGCCCGCTGCGACCAGCGACAGAAGCTTGCCCAGCCACGAGTGAGAAACCCTGCCAGGACTGTCCCCGGAGAAGCCGCACAGATGAGCGCCATGACCCCTTCAATCCTATCCCCCTATGAGATCTCGCCTTCGACCGCGACGTCGGGTCAGGATTCGGGCGAGTTCCCCACGACGATCTGCCCGGCCGAGGCCGCCCAGTCGGCGGCGAAGCGGGTCATGGACGTGGTCGGGGCGCTGAGTGGGTTGATCCTGCTGACGCCGGTTCTGGCCCTGGTGGCGTTGCTGGTCCGGCTGGAGTCTCGGGGGCCGATCCTCTTCCGCCAGCGGCGGATGGGGCTGGGGGGGCGTCAGTTCTGGTGCCTGAAGTTCCGGACCATGGTCCCCGACGCCGAGCAGCGGCTTCGGGATCTGGAGGCGAGCAACGAGGTCGCCGGCGGCGTGCTCTTCAAGATCAAGAATGACCCGCGAGTCACCCGGTTGGGCCGGCTGCTGAGGCGGACGAGCCTGGACGAGCTGCCGCAACTCTGGTGCGTGCTGACCGGTTCGATGAGCCTGGTGGGCCCCCGCCCGCTCCAGCTCCGCGACAGCGAACGGTTGGAGGCCCTGGACCCCTGGGGATACGGCCGGCGGCTCACGGTGGTCCCCGGGGTCACCGGGCCCTGGCAGGTGTCCGGACGGAGCAACCTGGGGAGTCAGGACATGCTCCGGCTCGACCTGGATTACGTCGCCCGCTGGTCGCTGCCGACCGACCTCCGGATCCTGCTCAAGACGGTCCGGGTCGTCCTCGCCGGCAAGGGTGCCTGCTGATCGGTGGTCGGCGAACCGTCACAGTCGGCGGGGCGACCCGTACCGGTCGCGGGCAGGCGTCGAATTTATCAGCCGCGTTCTTTTGCGAGAAGCCAAGCATGTCTCGACTTGAGGCGACCACCACCGAGAAGCCGGGTGGATCCGATAGGCCGGCCTCGCCGCGTCGGTCGTCCCCGCTGATCTGGATGACGGTCGCCTGCGTCCTCCTGGGAACGTCGGGCGTCGCCCGGTCGTGGCAGGATCGCCGCCATGAGGTCGAGTCCAATATCATCGAGGCTTGCCCGTTCCCGATCAAATCCCTCCCCACCAAGTTCGGGCCGTGGAAACTGATCCCGGGAAGCGAGACGGGCCTCGACCCCCTGACCTTGCGGATCACGGGAGCTTCCGAACACTTCCTGGGGACCTTTGCCGACGAGATGACCGGCGTCTCCCTGGGCGTTCTCATCCTCTTCGGGCCGGCCGAGCCTGTCATGCCCCACACCCCGGAGGTCTGCTATCCATCGTCGGGTTACGCACTCGCCGATGAGGCGACGGACCGGGTGATCAAGTCGGAGGGGGGGATTACCAGCCGGTTCCGATCGGCGGTCTATTCCAAAGCCGGCGGGCGGGCGACGCTCCGCGAGGAAGTGTATTATTCGTTCCGCCTCGGAGGCGATTGGTCCCCCGATTCGGGCTCGGGGCGGAAGTTCCCGCGGCGAAATCCGGGAGTCTTCAAGGTCCAGGTTCAACGCAGGGTCGCACCGGGCGAGCGTCGGGACCGCGACGATCCCATCGAACAATTCCTGAGCCTGTTGATCCCCGAGATCGAGCGGCGGATCCGAGGGGCGATATCGACCCCGGTCGCCCGCGTCGATCGCGAATCAATACGTGACGCGGGAATCAGGGCCAACCGGCAGGCATGGGCCGTGCTGGGCAGTCCGGAGGGCCCTCTTGCCGGCTTGAGGATGGACCCGGCCGGACGACCGATGTCCCGAGAATTTGCTCGCCCGCGCCAGTCCGCCGATCAAGATCGATCCGCCGCCAATCAGGCCGACGAGCAGGAGGACTGGCGACAGGTAGAGGGCCAACGCCGCCTGGACGACCCATCGGACCGGATCGGTCCGGGTGACGGAATCCCGGTTGTTCCCGAGCGACACGGCGTGCGGAGTTCGAGCGACCGTTGGATCGACCATGGGCGGCGCTCCTCTGCTCGTTGGACCCGGACCGCCTCGAATTTCACGGGTTCGGACGTAGCGAAAACCCTTCGGCCGAAGAACTCGGTTCGCGGTCGGTCGAGGACGTCCACCGGTGGACCGGTTGGAGTGGATGACGTCCGGATGATCCCCGGCATCTTCGAGAAGGGGTTCTTACGCCTCAACTATAGCTTTCGAAACAGAGGGAAGGGTAGTTAATGTCGTGTCCGGATTAAAATGGCAGATCAAGTTCGAGTTAGGCATGATGTTGACAGAATACGACCCAATGATGCAAGACTACGCGAAATCCCAGGTGTCACGTGAAAACCTATTGACTGCGCGGTCTTGAGGCCGGAGATTACTTGGTATTGCCGATGGGTGCTCGATTCCCGACCTTTGCGTCTCGCGAACTGTTAACCATCCCAGGAGTGTTCGCCACGCCAGGTCCTTCGGTCTCCTTGCTTCGGGTCGTCACTCTCGGGACCCGCTCCACGCTCCTCGGTCGGGGCCCATCACCGAGGGACCTTGCCCCTCCGGGGCTGAAGTCCTCAAGTTGGGTCTCGCTCGTTACAGTCATACTCGGTCGGATCGGGGCTTCCGCCGGGTCGTGAGCCGGGACGATTCTCGTCTCGGTTTGGATCTCGTCCTTCACGTTCCTTTCCATTTGCGGAGTGACAACATGCTGCGTCGGACTTTCCTAGCTGGCATCGCCACCGCCCTCTCCTTCCTGGCCCAGGGCCAGTCGGTCCAGGCCGCCGCCGCCACTGGCACCCAGGCGATCGTCGACCTCGGTGCCACCACGGCCAACACCGGTAGCATCAACACCGCCACGGTGTTCACCTTCGGCAACCTGGTCACCACGGCCAGCGAGTCGGGCAATTTCGCCGGGCCGCCCTCGTTGGCCAATGAGTTCCTGGGAACGAACGTCACGTTCAACAGCAGCACCGGGTCGATCACCTTCGGCAACGGCGCCTTCGGCACCTTCACTTCCACCAGGCTCGTCGGCCAGGAACCGTCGGGTGCCAACACCCAGGCCTTCACGGTCACGGGCACCTTCACCCCCGGCGCTCTCCTCGTCGCGCAGGGCATCACCATGCCCAGCACAAACACCACGGTCGTCCTGAACTTCACCCAGGTGAACGGGAGGGGTGCCATCGGCTCCAGCATCGCCCTGATGGCCAATGGCACGGGCACCGCGGTCCCCGAGCCGGCCAGCGTCGTGATGTTGGGCCTGGGCCTCGCCAGCGTCGTCGGCTTCCGCCGTCTCCGCCGCAAGGCCGTCTGAGATCATGATCGATCGTCCGACTCGGTCGGATGACGTCACGCCTTCCGGGGCCAATCACCCCCGCCGGCTGTCACCCGAAAGGGTTGGCGGCCGGCGGGGGTTCGCCTTTCGAATGATCCTGACGGGGGGCACTTCCCGCCCTTGTAAGGTTTCAATCATGGGCGTCGGCGGCGTCAACAGCTTCCGCCGTCTCCGCCGCAAGGCCGCCTGAGACGATGAGCGATCGTCCGATTCGATCGAAGGACGTCACGTCTTCCGGGGCAAATGACCCCCGCTGGCCGACACCCGAGAGGGTTGGCGGTCGGCGGGGGTTCGCCTTTGGAATGATCCTGACGGGGGCAATTCGCGCCCCTGTCGAGGTTAATGATTCTTCCCGTCGGAATGGCGGGATCGGCCCCAGCAAGTAAACCCTTGCTGTCGCAAGCCCGACCAGACGATCTGGGGTGCGAAGGCTCAAGGCTGCTCGTGGAGCGCACCCAGACGGAACCAACGCCCGGACTCGGGGTCCGGTCGAGACATCGAGACGGCGATCGGTCGAATCCTTCGCGGCTCCCGGAACGATGGCGGTCGCTCCGGAAGCTCCGATCCCATGCGGTCTCAGGGCGAGATGAAGGTCGCCATCTCGCTCCGCTCGGCCACGTCCACGTCTTTGGGGTCGATCCCGGAGCGGCGGGCTTTGTCGCGGAACTTCTGGTAATCCTGCTCCCGGTTCGCTTTCAAACTGGCGCGAGCCAGGTGGAACAGGGTGGATGGGGAGGGGCTTTCGCCGCCGGCTTCCTTCAGATCCTGGATCGCCTCGTCGGGGCGTCCGAGGCGGGTGAGGACCACGCCCCGGGTGTCCAGGACCCAGCCAAGCCGGCCCTTCCGGCGGATCACGTCGTCCAGGAGCGGCAGGGCTTCCTTGGGACGCCCCAGCCCTTCGGAGAGGACCCAGGCGAGGTTGTTCGAGGAGAGCGTGTCGCCGGGATGAATTTGCAGTGCCAGGCGATAGAGCCCGGCTTCCTCCTCATAGCGGGTCTGGGCATGGCGGAGCATGGCCGCCATCACGAGGATCGGGTAATCCATCGGGGCACGCTTGAGCGCGGTTTCCACGATCGCGGCGGCCCTGGCCATGTCGGCGGTGGTCACCTCCGGCGCGAGGGCGAGATCAGTGGCGACTTCGGCCGCCCCACGGCGGTCCTCGTCGGAGTCGGATTCGATGGCGGGACGGCAGGCATCCAGGGCCTCGGCGACCCGGCCCCGGCGGGCCAGGACCTTGCCCCGCATCCACGAGGCGCTCGGCCGGATCCCGGCGATGACCTTGCCGACACGCTCGGCCTCGTCGAGGGCCTTCGCGTCCCGGGAGACGATCGAGGCGAAGGCAGCCCGCCCGAAGGCCTCCGCTTCGGGGCGGTCGCCGCTCTCGCCGACGGCGCGCTCCAGGGCCTTGGCGGCTCCGCCGGGCCCGGACGACTCCCGGACCCAGCGGACCCGGTAGCCCGCCGCCGTCGGATCGCCCGGCTTGACGGCTTCGAGGCGTTCAATCTGACGGATCGCCTCCGGGAGCTTCTTGGCCCGGAGCAGGGATTCGCAGTACAGGGCGATCGCCTCGGGGTCGGTCCCCGACTGGGCGGCGACCAGGGCGACATCGGAGGCGCGGTCGGCCTGGCCGGCGTCGAGGAGGATGTGGGTCAGGTGGACCCGGGCGGCCGTGGCGATGGAGTTCCCGGCGGGGAGGTCGTCCACCAGCGACTCCAGGAAGCCGACGGCCTGGGCCTTCCGCCCCGGGTCGGCCGCCCGGGCGAAGATCAAGGCCCGAGCCAGCCGATCGGCGGGCGCGTCCTCGGCCGATGGCGTGGCCCCGATCAGCTTGACCGCCTCGTCCCAGGTCCGGGGGTCGGCCGCGAGCAAGACGGCCTCCTGCTGGAGGGCGGCCCTTTCCTTGGGGGCGACCTCCCGGGCGGCTTTCAAGACGGCCGCGGCCTCGTCCTTCCGGCCGGTCTCCTCGAAGTAGGAGGACGCCGCGGAGAGGATGGCGAGGTCGCGGGGCCGCTCGAGGATCGCCGCCCGGAAGGCCCGGTCGGCGGCCGGGCGGTCGTCCGCGGCCGACCGGAATCGGGCCTCGGCGAGGGCCCGGAGCTCGGGCCGGACCAGGCTCAGGCCGCGATTGATGGTGGCCGCGGCCTCGGGGGACTTGCCGTGGCGGGTCTGCATCCGGATCAGGGCGAACCAGGGCTCGATCTCGGTCGCCTTCTGCTCGGCGAGGGTCCGGAGCACGGCCTCGGCCTGGTCGCGCTTGCCGATCGAATCGAGCATCCGGGCCTGCCAGGCCAGGGTCCCCGGAGATTGCTCTCCGTCCTGGCCGGCCTGGCCGACGAAGCGGTTGGCCGACTCGATGTCGCCGGCCCGGAAGGAGGCGACGGCCGAGAGCTGGTCGAGCCTGAGGGCGGGGACCTTGCCCTTGAGCCCGGCCAGCTCGTCGAACCTACGCCGGCTGGTGAGGAGGTCGACCAGGCGGGGCAGGGCGGAGGTCGCGCCTCGATCCCAGGCCCGCCGGTAGGCGGCGATGGCCTCGTCGGGCTTGCCCAGCCGCTCCAGGACCTGGCCTCGGAGGAGGTGGGCGGCGGGGATTTCCGGCGCGTCGACCAGGACGGTGTCGAGCAACCGGCTCGCCTCGTCAAGCCTGGGGTCGCGCCGGGAGAGGGGCTGATCGGAGGCGGTCCGGGCCCGGATCAACTCCTGGGCCCGGCTGAGCCGCCAGGCGATGTCCTCGGGGCCGCCGATCTCGCGGAGAACCTCGACGTTGGCCCGGATCGTGGCGTCGTCGCCGACGGTCTCGGCCAGGTCGAGCAGGGCCAGCCGGGGGCGGGGGTCGTCGGGGAGGATCCGCGCCCATCCGGCAAACGCGGCCCGGGCGCCGGCCACGTCGCCCAGGACGATGTCGAGCCGGCCCAGGGCCTCCCAGAGCATCGGCCGGTCCGCCGTGGGGAGTGCCTCCTCGCCTCGGACGAGCAGGTCGCGGGCCTCGCGGCCCCGGCCCTGGCTGAGCAGGAGCCGGGCCCGGGCGATCCGGATCGGGGCGCGGTCGCCGGCGGCGCTGGGGGCGGAGGCCCGTTCGAGGACCTTCAGCGCCTCGCCCGTCCGGCCGGCGCGGTGCAGACCCTCGGCCCAGGTGGTCCAGAGGGCGGCGTTCCTGGGCGCCTTCTCGGTCCCCTTGGCGACCAGCGAGGTCGCGCCGACCAGATCGCCGGCCAGGGCCAGCCGATCGGACTGCATCAAAAGCAGAGACGAACTATTGGGGGAGGAGGCGAGGGCCTGGGCCATGGCGCGGTCGAACTCGGTCCAGGAGCGGTCGCCGGCCGGCCGGGCCGCCTGCTGGCGGAACCGGGTCTCGGCCAGGGCGTTCCGCAGGGTGGGGTCTGCGGGGGCCTGCGAGAGCCCGCGCTCGATCTCCAGGATCGCGTCGTCGGGTTTGGCCCTGAGGAGCCGGGCGGCGGCGATCCGGGGATCGGAGAGGCGGGGGTCGATCTGGTAGGCCCGGCGGTAGGCGGCCAGGGCCCGGGTCTCGTCCCAGATGGCCTCGTAGCACCGGCCCAGCGCCATCTGGACCATCGCCTGCCAGTAGTCGCCGACCCGGTCCCGGGCCCACTCCAGGGCGAGGATGGCCCGGGTCGGCCGGCCAGTCTTCTCGTCGAGTTCGGCCTGGAGGACGCGATAGAGCGGCTGGGTCTCGTCGCCGGAGAGGCGGCGGAATTGCGCGACCAGCGGCCGGGCCTCGGCGATCCGGCCCATCTGGAGCAGGGCGTGCGCCAGCCACCAGGTCAGGTCGGAGTCGGTCCCGCCGATGGTCAGGAGCCCCTGCCGCCAGCCGTCGATGGCCTCCTCGGGCCGCTCCTCGTTGAAATTGACCATGCCCCGGATCACCTGGACCCGGAGGTCGGACTGCGAGGCCGTGGGAATCGCGTCGAGGTGGAGGAGGGCCCCGGGGCCGTCGCCCCGGCGGAGGGCGTCGGTGGCGGCGGTCAGGCGGACCTCCAGGTCCGAGCCGGCCAGCCGGGTCGCCTGCTGGAGTTCGACGTCGGCCCGGTCGTTCCGGTGGAGCTTGAGGAAGTAGCGGTAGCGGATCAGCCGGACCTGGTGCGAGGAGGGGAGGGCGGCGACCAGGTCGTCCAGGACCTTCTCGCCCCGGGCCGGGTCGTTCAGCCGCTCCTGGTAGAGGCGGGCCAGCCGCTCGGCGGCGACCGTGTCCCTCGGGTCCGCCTTGAGGGCCCGGTCGTACTCGGCGAGCGAATTTTTGAGGGCCGCGATGTCGCCCGGGACGGCCAGGCCCTCCAGCGCCATGGCCAGCAAGCGGTGATCGCTGGCGCGGGCCTCGGCCGGCCGGGCCTCGCCGCGCCGGATCAAGTCGCGGGCGATCGCCTCGGCCACGCGATACTTCAGCTCGTGGGCGGCGGACTCGGGGGCCAGCCGATAGACGGCGCTGGCGCGGTGCCATTCCCCGATCCGGACGTAGAGGTCGACCAGCCTCCGGCGGGTCTCCTGACGGCCGGGGCCCTCCGGGTCGAGCCGGAGGAGCCGGTCGTTGATGGAGGCGGCGGCCGAGGCCTCGTCGACGCCCCGGGCCGACCCGGCGGTGATCAGGGCCAGCTCCTCCAGCACCGGGATGTCGACGGGGTGGGTGTCGAGGTAGCGCTGGAGGTTGCGAATCGCCTGGTCGACGTTGCCCGCCTTGGTCGCCGCCTGGGCACCGGCGAGGAGCTGGGTCCGGACGCTCTGATTGACCACCCGGATCGCGACCAGATAGCCGAGGCCGGCCACCGCGGCGACCGCGAGGAGGGCGGCGGCGGCCTTCCTGTTCAGCCGGAATCGCCGTCGGGGCCGGGCCGTCCGGGCGACGGTCGGGAAGTCCCGCGGGGAGGGGTCGGCCTGGTTCGGTTCCGGTTGACTCACTGGTGTTCGCTCCGATCGCCTGGGATTTGCGGCCTCGCCCTGGAAATTTCGGAGCGGCCACTCTTTGCATGAAGTAAGAGTAATAGTACATGGACGGGCGGGTGCCGTGTCAAGCAAACGAGGGCCCGGGCGGCCCCCCCGAGGCCGCCCGAGGCGACAGCGGCGTTGCCCGGGGGAAACATGGGCCGGGGGCCGGCGGCCGGAGGCGATTTTCAAGTTGACCCTGGTCGCGCCAGTCCCGTAGATTGATTGCATCGCTCACCGGCCGAGGCGCCCGCGCCTTGGCCCAAGCTGGCGACCCGCCCCGCAGAGGCGAGCCGCCCCACCGACGTCTCGCGATCGCCCCCCCGGGGCGGAGAGGTCGGAGTCCCGGAGCGGCCGGCCCGGGGCGACCTCCCACCCCGGCCCCCCTCCTCGCCCGCGTCGTCCGACCCCCACCGACCCGATCCCAGGCGGCAAGAGCACCAACGATGGACACCTTCGACTCCCGACGTTCGACCGTACCGGCCCGGATGGCCGCCCAGCGCCCCCTGGCGCCGGCGACGATCCGGCCGTCGGCCGGCCTGCCGGAGGCGGCCCACGCCTCGCCGATCTCGCTCCGGGTCGCCATCCGGGGCGCCCGGCGCTACTGGTGGCTGGTGCTGATGCTCTGGACGGTCGGCTCGGCCGGGGTCGGGGCGGGCGTCTACCTGAAGGTCCGCCCGTCCTACCGGGCCAGCAGCTACCTCCGGGTCGACCCCTCGGCCACCCAGATCTTCGAACAGCGGTCCAACGGAGACCAGCTCGAACCCTACCTCCAGACGCAAGTCCAGCTGATCACCAGCCCCAACGTCCTGACCGCCGCCGGGACCGATCCCAAGGCCGCCGTCCTGCCCCGGATCCAGACCGCCGGCGACGTGGTGATCGAGCTCCGCAAGGTGATCACCGTCACCGTCGTCCAGGGGACCTTCTTGATCGAGGTGGCGATGACCTCGCCCTCGGCCTACGAGTCGGCCACGCTGGTCAACGCCGTGGTCCAGGCCTTCATCGACGCCAACGTCGAGTGGTCCGACGGGATGACCCGGTCCCAGATCAAAAACCTGGAAACCTACATGGGCGAGCTGAAGAACCAATCCGACGAGCACGAGCGGCGCTGGAAGGAGCTGGTGGCCCGGGGCCACAACGAATCGCAGGTCTTCGTCAAGCAGAAGCAGGTCGACGGCACGGTCCAGGCCGAGAACCAGGGGGCCAAGCGGAGCTCGATCACGCTGGAGCAGTACAAGCGGGTCCAGCAGGGGCTCTTCGAGGTGAACATCGAGCTGGCCCAGGCCGACGCCTTGCTCTCGGCGATCAAGAACTCCGCCCAGGTCACCGAGAAGGACCCGACCCTCGCGATGGATGAGACTTTGATCCTTCGGCAGATCGACCGCCAGTTCCGGATCGACCCGGAGGTCATGCAGTTGGCGCCCGCCCTGACCGGCGCACGGAGCAAGCTTGCGGCGATCCTCGGCACGGTCCGGGACCAGAGCGACCCCGCCGCGAGACAGGCCCGGGACAAACTCGCCGGCCTCGAAAAGCAATACAAGCAGATGTACGAGGCCAAGGGCCGACAGATCCGCGAGCAGATCGAGACCGGCGGGCCCGCCGCCGACCCGGGCCGCGAACTCCGCGAGGCCGAGACCAAGGTCGCCTCGCTCAAGGTCCGTCAGGTCGCTCTGAAGGACGAGCTGGGGCAGCTCGAAGTCCACGACCGGCAGGGGGCGACCGACGAGGTCGAGATCGCGCTGATCCGCGACCAGCGCGAGAGCCTCAAGTCGATGCAGGAAACGGTCAACCGGCGACTGGAGCAGCTCAAGTTCGAGTCCAAGGGAGAGGCCCGGATCCGGCCGGTCAACGCGGCGGTCCCGCCGGGCCGGCCGATCTCGGATAACCGGATGAAGTACCTGGCGATGACGCCGGTCGGGGTCCTGGGGACCGTCCTGGGCCTGATCGTTTTGCTGGAGATCCGCTCGGCCCGGGTCGGCGACCCCGACCAATTGTCCTCGCGGGTCCGCCACGAGGTCTTCTCGATCGCGCCGCTGCCCAATATCCGGCCCGGGGACGACGCCAACGACGACAAGGCTGAGCAGCGACTGGCCCGGTTCGTCCAGAGCCTGGACCACCTCCGGGTGGCGCTCTGCGAAGGGGGCCAGCCGGGCGAGGGGCGTTGCGTGATGATCACCAGCGCCACCGGCGGGGAAGGCAAGACCACCCTCTCGGCCCACCTGGCGGCCCGGTGCGCCAACGCGGGGACCTCGACCCTCCTGATCGACGCGGACATGCGGCGGGCCTCGCTGGGCCGGCTGCTCGACGTGCCGGTCGGCCCCGGTCTGGGCGACGTCCTGGCCGGCGACCTGGACCTCGACGAGGCGACGATCACCGTCCAGGCCGGCGGATTCCACTTCCTCTCGGCCGGGACTCCGGGCCGCGACCCTAGCCGGGTCCTGAAGTCGTCGAGGCTCAGCGAGCTTCTCGGCCGGCTCCGCCAGACTTACGACCTGGTGATCATCGACACGCCCCCGGTTCTCCCGGTGGCCGACGCCCTGATCCTGGGCCGGTATGCCGACGGCGCGGTCATGGCCGCCCGGTTCGACGCCAGCCGGCTCCCCCTGGTCGAGCGGGCCAACCGTCAGCTCGCCGCGGCCGGAATTCCGGTCCTCGGGGTCGTCGTCAACGGCGTCAAGAGCCGGGACGCGAGCTATGGCAATTATGCCTACAGCTACAATTACCCCGGCCGGTCCGAGCGATCGGCCGAGGCCCCCACGGTCTGATCGCCCTCGCCCCCGCGCCCGACCGCGGGCCGGTAGGATCCCCCGGGATCCCGCGCCCCCCCGGGCTGCGTCGAGGGGCGGCGAGCTGTCGCCACCCACGGGGACGGAGTCCGCGCGGCGGCCGGGGCGTCCCCCCGGCTTTCCCTTGAATCGACCCCAGCCCGGACCTTTCCCCGAGGCGGCGAATGGCGGCCAATCTCATGAACTCCGATCCGAACCGGACCGACGCCTCGCGGAGCGACGCCGGCCCCGCGGTTGAGCCCGGGATTTCCTGGAAAACCGTCCGCCCGACCGAGGTCGCGGGCCTGGTCGCCGTGGCCGCGGTCCTGGGGTGGTCCTACGGGCCCAACATCGCCTCGCTGGTCCGGACTTGGAATCGCGAGCCGGACTACTCGCACGGCTTCCTCGTGCTCCCGATCGCGCTGCTGATCCTCTGGAAAACGTGGCCGAGGGACTCCCGATCGGCTCCGAGGCCCTGGGCCCCGGCCTGGCTCCTGGTGGTCGCGGCGCTGGCGGCCCGAACCTGGTTCCACGAGAAGGGCTCGAACTGGTCCGAGTCGGCCACGCTCCTGCCCATCGTCGCGGGGCTCGGGCTGGCGCGGATCGGCTGGCGGGCGATGCTCAAGACCTGGCCAGCCTTCGCTTTCCTGATCTTCCTGTTCCCGCTCCCGCCCCAGATCAATACGGCGCTCTCGCAGCCGCTCCAGTCGCTGGCGACCTGGTGTGCCTGCGCGCTCCTGAAGCTCACCGGGCTCTGGGTGATGCCCGAGGGGAACGTGATTTTGGTGGGCAACGAGCGGCTCGAAGTCGCCGCCGCGTGCAACGGGCTGTCGATGCTGATGAGCCTGGCGGCGACCGTGGCGGCCGCGGCCAGCCTGGTCCCGATGGCGAACTGGAAGCGGGTGCTCCTGCTCCCCAGTATCATCCCGATCGCCCTGGGGAGCAACGTCCTCCGGATCGCCGCGACGGCGTGGTGCTATCATAAGTTCGGGGCCGAGGTGGGGAGCAAGTACGCCCACGACCTGGCCGGCTGGCTGATGATGCCAACGGCGATGATCCTGGTCGGCCTGGAGCTGGCGATCATGTCCTGGCTGATCGTCGAGTCGGAGGACACCGGGGGCCGGGGCGATCGCCTGCTCCTGGCGCGGTCCTCGATGCCGGCCTTCGAGAGCCGCTCATGAGCGGCCCTTCCTGGGTCTGGGGGCTCCCGCTGGCGCCGATGACCCGGCCGGAGGCGGCCGAGGCAGTGATCCGGCTGATCGAGGCCGGTCGGCCCTCGTACTTCATCACGGCCAACACCCACTACGCGATGCTCACGGCCGAGAGCCCCGAGCTTCGGGCCATCAACGACCGGGCCGCGTTCCTCCTGGCCGACGGCGCGCCGCTGGTCTGGGCGTCGCGGCGGGGCCCGGGACCGCTCCCGGAGCGGGTGGCGGGCTCGGACCTGGTCTACGACCTCTCCGAGCAGGCCGCCCGGATCGGGCATCGGGTCTATCTGCTGGGCGGGGCCGAGGGGATCGCCGACCGGGCGGCCGCGCGGCTCCAGAAACTTTATCCGGGGCTCGTCATCGCCGGGACGGCCTGCCCCGCCCCGGGTTCGCTCTCCGGCGAGGGATGCCGGGCCCTGATCGCCGAGGTCCGCCGGTCCCGCCCCGACCTCCTGATGGTCGCGCTGGGGCAACCCAAGGGGGAACTCTGGCTGGCCGAGCACCTCGACGAGCTGGGCGTCCCCGTCTCCGTCCAGGTCGGGGCGACGCTCGACTTCGTGGCCGGCCGGGTCCGCCGGGCCCCGAAGCTGATCCAGAAGATCGGCATGGAATGGGCGTTCCGGATCTACACCGACCCGGTCCGGCTGGCCCCTCGGTATGCGAAGGACGCCCTGTTCCTGTTCGGCCGGGTGGCCCGCGAGCTGGTCTCGGCCGGGAGCCGGCGGCCGGGCGGGTCCGGCCTGGCCGGCGGGACCTCACCCGAGGCCCTCGAAACCCCCCAGGCGGAGGGGGCCCGTTGAGGGACTCCGGACCCGAGGCACGTCCCCTCCCGTCGATCTCCCTGGCCCGCTGACCCCGGGGCGGGTCGAGCCGACGTCCCGCCACCTACCCCATGGACCTCCGAAGCATGCGTTTCGATCCCAAGGGATTTGTGCTCCGGCTGCTCTTCGGCCGATGGCGGGGTGGCTGTCCCTTCGAGGACGGCTACACCATCCTCCTCCCCTCGCCGATGGACATGCCCTTCCTCCTGCGCTACGCGCTGGAAGGGTTGCTCCGGATGGACACCCCGAACTGCAAGCAAATCCTGATCGTCCCCGACGGCCAGGGCTTCGACCGGGGCCGCGCGCTCCGCGAGGTGGCCGACTCGTTCAGCGACCCCAGGATCGAGCTGGTCCAGCTCCGGCCGCTCGACTACAAGATCATCCGGTCGATGAAGCCGCCCGGTTCGGCGGCGACGCACTGGATGGCCGTGGTCAATGGCGTCCTCAACGCCCGGTCCGGGCATGCCTTCTTGCACGACGCCGACGCCTTCTTCCTCGAAGCCGGGGGCCTGGAGCGGCAGTACCGCGAGGCCCGCGACCGGGGGATGTCCACGCTCGGCGTGACCGCCCGGAACGACCCCGACTTCCTCCGGATCGGCTACGAGATCCCCGGGACCTGGGAGCTGATGTTTTCGACCCGGTGGGCCCGCTCCCGCGCCCCCTATGAGCTGAAGGGCCGGCTCCGGGCGACGCCCGATGGCGAGATCCTCTTCGACAGCATGCTCGGGCCGCAGTACCTGGACTATCCTTTGGGAAAGGTCGGCGTGATGGCCGATCCCCCGCGGTTCGTCCACTTCAACGGGACGATCTTCACCTACCGCCTGTTCCGCGACCGGGGGGGGGCCTCGGTCGTCGACGAGCTCTTCCGGGTCCTCCTGCTGGCCATCCTGGAGGACCTGGTCCCCGCCGGGGACGGCTCGCGGGTGGTCCCTCGGGTCGACGAGCTGGTCGAGGGCCTGACCGATCCGTCCGCCCCGGTCACGTACGGCTCGGAGGTCGCGGTCCAGGAGTACCCGGTCTTCCGGGCCATGGTCGACGAACTTTGCGAGGCCCCGATCATGCAAGGGGAGCGGGCCGGCCGGATCCGCGGATTGATCCAGCCGTTCGACGCCCACTTCGCGGTCCACAAGGCCGACCCCACCCTCGGGTCGCTGGTCGGGCACCGGACGGCGGGCCTGGGCTGACCCCGCCGCCCCGATCAGATCCATCCCGGGCCCCGGGCCCGACGATCCATAGGAGTCGACGAGCTTCATGAGCACCACTCGCATCGAGGGCGGACCGGCCGGGGCGACCACGGCCGAGCCCGTCGCCCACGAACTCCATGGCAAGGCGATCCTGATCCGGGGAGTCGAGAAGCGGCTGCTGGACCTGTTCTCCGAGGGCAAGCTCTTCGGGACGGTCCACACCTGCATCGGCCAGGAATGGACCGGGATCGCGGTCGCCGAGTCGCTGGTCGACGGCGACGTCGTCTTCACCAACCACCGGGGCCACGGCCACTTCCTGGCCCGGACCGGCGACGTGGCCGGGCTGGTCGCCGAGGTCATGGGCAAAAAGGCCGGCGTCTGCGGCGGTCGGGGCGGGAGCCAGCACGTCTGCTCCGGCGGGGTCTACAGCAACGGGATCCAGGGCGGGATCGTCCCGGTCGCCGCCGGGATGGCGATGGCCCGGAAGCTCCGCGACGAGGGCCGGATCGCCGTCGTCTTCGTCGGCGACGGGACCCTCGGCGAGGGGGCGGTCTACGAGACGATGAACGTCGCCTCGAAATGGGACCTGCCGCTCTTGATCGTTCAAGAGAACAACCGGTACGCCCAGAGCACCCCCCAGACGCAGACCCTCGCTGGCGACATCGAGGCCCGGGCCGCCGCCTTCGGGATCGACACGGCCCGCGCCAACACCTGGGATCCGGCCGCCCTCCTGGCGACCACGGCCTCGGCCGTCGAGTCGGTCCGGCTCCGGACTCGGCCGTTCTTCCTCCGGGTCGACACCTACCGCCTCCTGGCCCACTCCAAGGGGGACGACGACCGCGACCCGGCCGAGCTCCGGTCATACTGGGACCGCGACCCCCTGGAAATCTTCGCCCGCGAGGAGCCCGAGGCCGCCGCCCGGCTCGAATCCGAGGCCAGAGTCCAGATCGACAAGGCGGTGACCCTCGCCGAGGCGTCCCCCTACGCCGACGTCGGGCCCCCCGAGTGGACGGTCCCGCCGGGCTTCCCGGCCTGGGAGCCGACCCTGATCGAGAACCCCGGCCGGGTCGTCGCCTCGATCCACGACTCGCTCCAGCGGAACATGGCCCGCGACGAGCGGATCGTCCTGATCGGCGAGGACATCGAGGGGCCCTACGGCGGGGCCTTCAAGGTCACCAAGAACCTCAGCCTGGAGTTCCCCGGCCGGGTCCGGAACATGCCGATCGCCGAGTCGGCCATCGTCGGCCTGGGCAACGGCCTGGCCCTCAGCGGGATGCTCCCGGTCTGCGAGATCATGTTCGGCGACTTCCTGACGCTGGCGGCCGACCAGATCATCAACCACGCGGCCAAGTTCAAGTATATGTACAACGACCAGGTCGACCTCCGCCTGGTGATCCGGACCCCGATGGGCGGCAAGCGCGGTTACGGCCCGACCCACAGTCAGAGCCTGGAGAAGCACTTCCTCGGGCTTCCCGGGACCCGGATGCTGGCGATCCACCACCGCCACGACCCCGGCGCGATCTACGACACGCTGTTCGCCTCGATCGACCGGCCGACGATCGTCATCGAGAACAAGCTGCTCTACGGAATGAGGTCCGGCGACGCGGCCCCCGAGGGGTTCGCCCTGGAGCACTCCGACGAGCTCTTCCCGACCACCCGGATCCGGCCCGAGGGGGCGGCCGACGTGACCATCCTCTGTTACGGCGGGATGCTCGCCGACGTCGAGAAGGCGCTCGACCCGCTCTTCGAGGAGGACGAGATCGCCTGCGAGGTGATCTGCCCGACCCAGCTCTACCCGCTTGACCCCCGGGCCATCGTCGAGTCGGTCACCCGGACCGGGCGACTCCTGATCGCCGAGGAGGGACTGGGGTTCGCCGCCTTCGGGGCCGAGGTCGTGGCCCAGATCATGGAGCGGGCGCCCGGGGCCCTGAAGGCCCTGAAGCGGCTGGCGTCGCCCGAACACCCGATCCCTTCGTGCGGGCCGCTGGAGAAGCTGGTCCTCCCCGGCACGAATCACGTCCTCCAGGCCGTCCGGGAGCTTTTCGGATCATGAGCGAATCCGCCTCGATCCTCGTCCCCCGCGAGAACGTCAACGACGAGTCGGCCACGCTGGTGGCCTGGACCGTCGCCGATGGGACCTTCGTGGAACTCGGGACCCCGGTCGCGCAGGTCGAGACCAGCAAGGCCGTCGTCGACATCGCCGCCCCCGCCTCGGGGGTCCTCCGCCACGGTGCCAGGCCCGGGCAGGACGTCCCCATCGGCGCCCCGATTGGCCGGATCGGCGACGCCTCGGCCCCCCTCGGGCCGGCCCCCACCCCCGCCCCGAGCCGGGCCGAGTCCGCCGCGGCCCCGAAGCCCAACGGGACGGCACCGCACGCCCCGGCCAACGGGTCCGGGCTCCCGCTCGCGCCCTCGGTCCGCCGCCTGGTCGCCGAGGGTGGGGTCGACCCGGCCCTGGTCGCCGGGACCGGCCGGGGCGGGCGGATCACCAAGGGGGACGTCGTCTCCTACCTGGCCTCGAATCCCGCCGCCGAGCCGCCCCCGCCGCCCCGATCGACCCGGTTCAGCCGGAAGGCCCGCGAGCGGATGGAGGCGCTGGGGATCGACCCCGCCAGGTTCGAGGGCCGGGGGCTGGTCCGACTGGATGACCTCGCCCCGGCCCCGGCCCCGATGGCGGCTCCCGGATTGCCGTCGGCCGCCCCGATGTCCGCCCCGATGGCCCCCAAGCCGGTCGCGGCGGCGGGCGTGGCGACCAAGGCCGAGCCGCTCTCGCGGGCCAAGCGGACCGAGGGGAAGTATCTCCGGTCGGGCTCGGAAACGACCCTGGCCAGCGTGGTGACGGTGGCCTGCCCGACCCGGGGCTTCCGGGCGGCGATCGGGCCCGACGCCTCGGCCCTGATCGTCTTCGAGGTGGCCCGGCTCCTCCGGAAGTATCCCGCCTTCAACGCCTACCACGATGACGGCGTGGCCCACCTTTACGAGGAGGTCAACCTCGGCTTCGCCGTCGACGCCGGCCGGGGCCTGATGGTTCCCGTGGTCCGGGGGGCCGACGCCAAGGGGGTCGAGGCCATCGCCTCGGAGATGCGCGACCTGGTCGTCGGCTACCTCGGCGGAACTCTCCCGGTGGAAGCCCTCTCGGGCGGGACGTTCACCCTGACCGACCTCTCGGGCGAGGGCGTGGTCGGCTTTCATCCGCTGATCAATCGGGGCCAATCGGCCATCCTGGGCGTCTGCGCCGAGGCGTTCCCGGCCGGGGGCAAGGAGGGGACCTTCAACCTCGTCCTGGCCTTCGACCACCAGCTCGCCGAGGGCCGGACCGCCGCCCGGTTCCTCAACGACCTCCGCGACCGCCTGGCCTCGCACGAGGCTTCGACAGCCAAGCCGGCCGAGGGCGGCCCGGCGGCCGAGGAGGTCCGCTGCTCGCGGTGCCAGGCCAGCCACCGCGACCTCGCCGCCGAAGGGCACGCCCTGGTCCAGACGGTCCGCGGCGACGGCTCGACCCGGTTGCTCTGCGTCCTCTGCCTTGAGGGTTGGACTTGATGGATACCGCGACGCTCCTCCGCAAGACGGTCGCCGACTTCTTCGACGTCGACGAGGGCCAGGTCGGCCCGTCGTTCTCGCTCCAGGCCCGCCAGGGGTCGATCGCCCGGGCCGCGCTCGACGCGGCGATCCGGGGCCGGGTCGGCCTGAAGTCGCAGGCCGTCTACCGGGCCAAGACGTTCGGCGAGCTGGAAACCGAGCTCGCGCCCGGCTCGAACGGTTCCCCGTCGCCCCACGGACTCGCCCCCGCCCCCGCCCCCGCCATCCCAGCCCAGGCCGGGCCCGGCCCGAGCGAGGCCGGGACCTCCCCCGGGGCCTCGTGCGGCGTCGACATGGAGCTGATCGCGAACCTCCCGGCCGCGACCGACCCCTGGGAGGACGATTTCTACAAGGCCCACTTCACGCCCAACGAGATCGCCTACTGCCTCCGCCAGCCCGAGCCGGCCCCGCACTTCGCGGCCCGGTGGTGTGCCAAGGAGGCTCTGAAGAAGTGCGACCGGGCGTTCCTGGCGGCCGACCCCAAGGACATCGAGGTCGTCCGCGACGAGGCCGGGGCCCCGAGGCTGGAATACCTCGGCGGCGGCCGTCCGAGGCGGCTCCCGCACGCGGTCAGCCTCTCGCACACCCCCCACGCGGCGGTCGCGGTGGTGGTCCGGTTCGACGCGACTCCGGCCCCGAGCCCGCCCCCAATGATCCCGGCGTCCCTCCCCCCGGCCTCGCTCGCCCCGATCGCGCCTGCGAGCCCCCCGAGGCGACGCGGCGGGCTGATCCTGGTGGCCCTGAACCTGGTCGCGATCGGCCTGGCGGCGCTGGCGCTGGCCCGGACGTTCCCGGGTTTCCGATGGCCCTTCCCGGGATGACGACGATGGCCGGGGATGGCCCGAAATCCGTCCTGATCGTGATCGTCAACTACCGATCGGCCGGGCTCGCGATCGACAGCCTCCGGTCGCTGGCGCCCGAGGTTCTGGGCCACCCCGCCGCCCGGGTCGTGGTCGTCGAGAACAACTCGGGCGACGACTCGGCCGACCGGCTGGCCTCGGCGATCCGCGACCAGGGGTGGGGTGATTGGGCCTCGCTGGTCCTCGCCCCCCGGAACGGCGGCTTCGCCGCGGGGAACAACCTGGCGATCGCCCCGGCCCTGGCCTCGGCCAACCCCCCGAGGCTGGTCTGGCTCCTCAACCCCGACACGATCGTCCGACCCGGCGCCCTCGGGGCGCTGGTCGATTTCTTCGAGCGGAGGCCCGAGGTCGGCCTGGCCGGGAGCCGGTCCGAGTCGATCGACGGGACGCCTCTCCAGTCGGCCTTCCGGTTCCCGACGATCCTCTCGGAGCTGGAAGGGGGCCTCCGGCTCGGCCCGGTCTCGCGTCTCCTCGAACGCCGGGTCGTCACCCCGCCGGTCTCCGACTCCGAGGGGCCGACCGACTGGGTCGCCGGCTTCAGCCTGATGGTCCGCCGCGAGGTCTTCGAGGCCGTCGGCCTGCTCGACGAGGGGTACTTCATGTACTTCGAGGAGGTCGACTTCTGCCTCCGGGCCGCCCGAGCCGGCTGGCCCTGCTGGTACGTCCCGGGTTCGAGGGTCGTCCACCTGGTCGGCCAGAGCTCGGGCGTGACCCGCGAGGAGGACAAGCGGAAGCGACGCCCCCGCTACTGGTTCGAGGCCCGCCGCCGCTTCTTCCTCAACAACCATGGGCTAGCCAGGACCCTGGCGGCCGACGCGACCCACGCCCTGGCCTTCGCCAGTTTCCGGGTCCGCCGGGCGATCCAGCGCAAGCCCGACGAGGACCCCCGCTGGATGCTCTGGGACTTCATCCGCTACAATTTCCTCCCGGTGAAGCGATGACGCCAGTCACGGAACAGGCCGTCGAGGTCCGGCTCGACCTCGACGAGCCCCCGCCCTCCAACCGGGGTGACCGGAACATGAACCCGCCGGAGATCAGCTTCCTCGGGCTCCTCCGCGAGGACTACCGGAACCACGGCGCGACGATCTTCGAGCAGGGGTTCTGGGCGGTCGCCGTCCACCGCTTCGGCAACTGGCGGATGGGCGTCCGGTTCAAACCGCTCCGGGCGCCGCTGACGATCGCCTACCGGCTCCTGTACTTCCTCGTCGAGGTCGGGGCGGGGATCTCGCTGCCCTACACGATCGTCCTGGGCCGCCGGGTCCGGATCTGGCACCACAGCGGGATCATCCTCAACGCCCGGGCGATCGGCGACGACGTCCAGATCCGCCAGAACACGACCCTGGGCGTGATCTCGATCGAGAAGGCCCGCGAGATCCCGACCATCGGCCGCCGGGTGGACATCGGCTGCGGGGCCTGCATCCTCGGCGGCGTGAGCGTCGGCGACGACTGCACGATCGGGGCGAACGCGGTGGTGACCGTCGACGTCCCACCCAACTCGATGGCCTTCGGGATCCCGGCCCGGATCACCCGACGGCCGGACCGGGAGGCCCGACCGTGACCCCGACCGACCTGGGCGTCGTGGCGATCGGGCGGAACGAGGGGGAGCGGCTCCGCCGCTGCCTGGAATCGCTCGAAGGGCGGGGCTACCCGACCGTCTACGTCGACTCGGGCTCGGACGACGGGAGCGTCGATCTGGCCCGGTCGATGGCCGTCGAGGCGGTCGAGCTCGACATGGTCCGGCCGTTCTCGGCGGCCCGGGCCCGGAACGAGGGATACCAGCGGCTCCGGTCGATCGCGCCCGGGGTCCGGTACGTCCTGTTCGTCGACGGCGACTGCGAGGTCGCCGAGAGTTGGCCCGAGCGGGCCCGAGCCGAGCTGGAGGCCCGCCCCGAGGCGGCCGTGGTCTGCGGTCGCCGGCGCGAGCTGTTCCCCGAGCGGTCGATCTACAACCGGCTGGCCGACCTGGAGTGGGACACGCCGGTCGGCGAGGCGGTGGCCTGCGGCGGGGACTCGGTGGTCCGGGCCGAGGCATTCGGAGCCGTCGGGGGCTTCGACCCCTCGGCCGCGGCCGGCGAGGAGCCCGAGCTCTGCCGTCGGCTCCGGCTCGCCGGCTGGACCGTCTGGCGGGTCGACGCCGAGATGACCCGGCACGACCTGGGGATGACCCGGTTCCGTCAGTGGTGGCGGCGGTCCTACCGGAGCGGCTACAACGGCCTGGACATCCAGACCCGGTTCCCCGAGGGCGATCAGGTCTTCGCCGGCGACCTCCGGCGGTCGAGGGCCTGGGGCTTGGGCTGGCCGACCCTGGTCGCGGGCGGCGGGGTGGCGGGGGGTCTGATCGGCGGCCCCGCGGCCGGCGCGGCGGTGGCCGGGCTCCTGGCGCTGACCCTCCCGATGCAGGTGGCCCGGCTCGCCCTGAAGGTCCGGGATCGGGTCGACGGCCCGGGGACGGCGGCGGCCTTCGGCGCCCTGAACATGCTCGCCAAGTGGGCCAACCTGGCCGGGCAGGTCGATTACCTCCGGGACCGCCGCCGGGGCCGGACGGCCCGCCTGATCGAGTACAAGCGGGCCGGCGAGGGGTTGCAAGTCCCCACCGAGGCCCCGGACCCGGCCCCGGCGGACGCCCGGACATGAGGGACCTGGACTGGGAGGCCGACCTCGCTCGCTACCCGGCCCGGCCCTGGCTCAAAGAGCAGTCGATCTGGGCGATCGCCGTCTATCGGTTCGGCCGGCGGGTCGACGCCCGGCGGCCGGGCCTCCGCCGGAAGCTCTGGGAGAAGGTCTACCTGCTCCTGTTCCGGCTGACCGAGACGCTGACGGGGATCAGCATCCCCAGGACGGCCCGGATCGGCCCCGGCCTGAAAATCTGGCACTTTGGCAACATCTTCATCCATGCCGACTGCGTGATCGGTGCCAACTGCACGATCCGCCAGGGCGTGACCATCGGGAACACCGAGGCCGAGGGCCTCCCGCCGGTCCTGGAGGACGACGTCGAGCTGGGCGCCTACGCCCAGATCCTCGGCGCGATCCGGGTCGGCCGGGGGGCGAAGGTCGGGGCCCTGAGCCTGGTCCTCCGCGACGTCCCGCCGGGGGCCGTGGCGGTCGGGGTCCCGGCCCGGATCATGGAGCGGGGGGCCGCCGGCCCGACGAGCCCGAGGACCGAGGGAGCATCGACCCGATGAGAGCCGCACTGATCGGGGCCGGGCAGATCGCCCGCCAGCACCTGGCCTGCCTCCGCGAATTGCCGGGGGTCGAGCTCGCCGGGGTCTGCGACCTCTCCCGGGCGATGGCCGAGTCGGCCGCCGAACGCTACGGGGTTAAAGCTTGGTACACCGACCACCGGGCGATGCTGGAGGCGGTCCGGCCCGACGTGGTCCACGTCACCACCCCGCCAACCTCGCACTACCCGCTGGCCATGGACGCGCTCGGAGCCGGAGCGCACGTCATCCTGGAGAAGCCGGCCACGGTCCGCTTTGAGCAGCTCGGGGCCCTGGTCGACCGGGCCTCGAGCCAGGGCCGGTCGCTGGTGGAGGACTACAATTACCTCTACAACGCCGCGACCCGGCGGATCCTCGGGCTGGTCGAATCGGGCGAGTTCGGCGAGGTGACGCACGTCGAAGCCTTCATCTGTCTGGACATCCTCGGCGAGGGCTCGCCGTTCGTCGACCCCAACGCCCCGCACCCCTGCCTCTCGATGGCCGGCGGGGCGATCGCCGACTTCCTGACGCACCTGGCCTGCCTGGCCCACGCCTTCGTCGGGCCGCACCGGAAGGTCTCCTCGGCCTGGTCGAAGCGGTCGGAGGGGCCGCTCCCCTCGGACGAGATGCGGGCCCTGGTGGTCGCCGAGCGGGGGACGGCGCTGCTGGGTTTCAGCGCCCATTCGCAGCCCGACTCGTTCGGGCTCCGGGTCCTGGGGACGAAGATGCAGGCGACCGCCGACCTGTTCGAGACCCGGCTCTCGATCCGGAAGGTCCGGGGCGGCCCCAAGCCGCTCCGGCCGCTCTTGAACAGCCTGGACGAGGCCCGGGCGGTCCGGCGGTCGGCGTACGGGACGCTCCGGCGGAAGCTCGACGGCGGGCCGGGCGCCTACGAAGGGCTCTGGGCCCTCCTGGGCGAGACGTACAGGGCCTTGAACGCGGGCACCGAGCCGCCGATCACGTCTCGGCAGGTCGTCGAGGTGAATCGACTGGTCGCCGACCTCACCGCGGGGGAGTTCCAGCTTTGAAGGTCCTCATCACCGGAGCCAACGGGTTTTTGGGCCGGCACGTCGTCCATGAGTTCCACGCCCGAGGGGTGTCGGTCCGGGCCCTGGTCCGGCCGGCGGCGAAGCTCGACCGGCTGGGCTGGTCCCCCGAGATCGAGGTCTTCCGCGCCGACCTCCGGGCCGCGCGCGACCTGGCCTCGGCGTTCGAGGGGGTCGATGCCCTGGTTCACCTGGCCGCCGGGGTCAGGGGGACCGAGGACGCGCAGTTCGCCGCCTCGGTGGTCGGGACCGAGCGGATCCTGGAGGCGATGGCCGGGACCGGGACCAAACGGCTGGTCCTGGCCAGCAGCTTCTCGGTCTACGACTGGAGCGCGATCCGGGGCGAGCTGACCGAGGACTCGCCGGTCGAGCCCCCGGCCGACCTCTACGACCGCGACGGCTACGCCGTGGCCAAGGTCTGGCAGGAGCGGGTCGCCCGGCGGATGGCCGGTGAGAACGGCTGGTCGCTGACGGTCCTCCGCCCCGGCTTCATCTGGGGCCGGGGCAACGAGTACCTCGCCGGGCTCGGCCAGAAGCTGGGCTCGACCCACCTGGTCTTTGGCCCCTCGACCCGGTTGCCGCTGACCCACGTCGAGAACTGCGCCCACGCCTTCGCCGAGGCGACCCTGAACCCCAAGGCCGCCGGCCAGACGTTCAACGTGGTCGATGACGAGGGCCTCACCGTCTCCGATTACCTCAAGGATTACCTGGAGCGGACCGGGGAGCGGGGCCGCCGGATCCCGATCCCCTACGGGCTGGCGATCGGCGGGGTCCGGCTGGCCCGGTGGATCAGCAAGAAGCTCTTCCGGGGCCGGGGGAAGCTCCCGAGCATCCTGGTTCCTTGCCGGTTCGAGGCCCGCTTCAAGCCGCTCCGGTTCTCCAACCGGAAACTTCGCGCGGTCCTGGGCTGGACCCCGCCGCTGAAGCACGAGGCGAGGCTCCTCCGGACCTACGGGCCGACCTTCGAGGCGCCCTCGCCCTCGCCCGAGCCCGAGCCGGCGGGAACCTCATGACCGGCGGGACCCGGCCGGCGGTCTTCCTCGACCGCGACGGGACGGTCATCGAGCACGTCCATTACCTGGCCGACCCCGCCGGGGTCCGGCTGATCCCGGGAGCCGCCGGGGCGCTCCGGCGGCTCCGAGAGGCGGGGTATGCGCTGGTGATCGTCTCGAACCAGTCGGCCGTCGGCCGGGGGATGATCACCGCCGAGCAGGTCGGCCTGGTCAACGAGGAGATGGGCCGCCAGCTCCTCGCCGAGGGCGTGACGCTGGACGGGGCCTATCACTGTCCCGAGGTCCCGGGCTCGGACGACCCGACCGTGGTCACCCACCACGACCGGAAGCCGGGGCCGGGGATGCTCCTCCGGGCCTCGGCCGAGCTGGGCCTCGACCCGGCCGGGTCGTGGATGGTCGGCGACATGGTCAGCGACGCCCTGGCCGGATCCAACGCCGGCTGCCGGGGGAGCCTGATCGTCGGGACCGGCAAATCCCCGGGCCAGGATGGGCCGGGCCTCGGCTATCAAGTCGTGCGCGACCTGCCCGCCGCCGCCGATATGATCCTGGATGAGCCCGGCGATCGGGCCTGACGTCCCCCGGACCGCGAGAGTCGTAAGCGATGAAGATCCTCCTGACCGGCGGCGCCGGCTACATCGGCAGCGCCTGCCTCCGCTGGCTCCTCAAGAACGGGCACGACCCGATCGCCTTCGACAACATGCTCGAAGGGAACGCCGCGTCGGTCCCCCAGGGGCGGCTCGTCGTGGGCGACATCGTCGACACGGCGTTGCTGACCGAGACGCTCAGGTCTCACCGGGTCGATGCGGTGATGCACTTCGCGGCCCTGGCCTCGGTCCCGCTGTCGATCTCCGACCCGTCGAGCTACTGGGGCGTCAACGCGGTCGGGACCCGGAGCGTCCTGGAGTCGATGCGGGCCGCGGGCGTCTCCAAGATCGTCTTCAGCAGCACCGCGGCGACCTACGCTTTCGGTGTCGAGATCCCGATCCGCGAGACGACCCCGCAGGTCCCCGAGACCCCCTACGGGACGACCAAGCTGTCGGCCGAGTGGATGATCCGGGAGTACGCCCGGGCCTTCGGCCTGAGCTACACGATCTTCCGCTATTTCAATGCCTCGGGGGCCGACCCCGACGGCCAGTACGGCGAGAGCCGGCACGTCGAGGGGCACATCATCCCCCTGACGCTCCTGGTGGCCGTCGGCCGCCGCGAGAAGCTCCGGATCTTCGGCGGCGACTGGGAGACCCGCGACGGGACCTGCGTCCGGGACTACGTCCACACCGACGACCTGGCCCAGGCGCACCAGCTCGCCGTCGAGTCGCTCGGGCCGGGCGTGGCCGCCGCCTACAACCTCGGCTCGGGGACCGGGACGACGATCCTGGAAGTCCTCCGGGCCTGCGAGAAGGCCGTGGGCCGGCCGATCCCCCACGAGATCGTCGACCGCCGCCCCGGCGACCCCGGGACCCTGATCGCCACCCCCGAGAAGGTCGTCCGCGAACTGGGCTGGTCGCCCCGCCACCCCAACATCGACTCGATCGTCGCCACCGCTTGGCGCTGGCATTCCGCGCATCCCGACGGCTATTCCTCGAAGCCGGGCCATTGAACTAGCCGAAAAAGGGGGGGCGTGGTAAGCGATGCACCGAGGCCCGGCCTCCCGGCCCGGGCGACGGCCCGTGTCCGCCCCGAGGCTCCGATCGTCATGAGGCCCCACATCACCCCCGAGCCGCCCCGGCTCGCCCCCCAGGCCGGCGAGGGCCGCCGCGAGCTGGTCGTCCTCCTGCCGGTCTTCAACGACTGGGCGGCGCTCCGGAAGCTCCTGAGCGGGCTGGACCGGGCGCTCACCTCGGGCCCGACCGAGGTCGACGTCCTGGTCGTCGACGACGGCTCGACCCAGCCGTTCGACCCCTCGAGCATCGCCCCGGACCTCCGGGCGATCCGCCGGGTCGAGGTCCTCCACCTCCGCCGGAACCTCGGGCACCAGCGGGCCATCGCCATCGGCCTGGCGTTCGTCGAGGCCGAGCGCCCCGGGTGCCGGGCCGTCGTCCTGATGGACTCCGACGGCGAGGACGCTCCCGAGGACGTCCCCCGCCTGCTCGCCAGGTACGAGCACGAGGGCCGGCACAAGATCGTCTTCGCCGAGCGGACCAAGCGGTCCGAGTCGCTGGTCTTCCGGCTCTGTTACGTCCTTTACCGATTGGCCCACCGGGCCCTGACCGGCCACGGGGTCCGGGTCGGCAACTTCAGCGTGATCCCCCGCGAGCGGCTCTCCTGCCTGGTGGCGTCCTCGGAGCTCTGGAACCATTACGCGGCGGCGGCCTTCGCCTCGCGCCAGCCCTTCGCGACGGTCCCGACCACCCGGGCCTCACGGCTCGATGGCCGGTCCCAGATGAACTTCGTGAACCTGGTGATCCACGGCCTCAGCGCGATCTCGGTCTACAGCGACGCCATCGGGGTCCGGCTCCTGATCGCCACCCTGGGGATGATCGCCCTGGACCTGGCGGCCCTGGCCGCGACCCTGGCGATCCGACTGACGACCGACCTGGCCATCCCTGGCTGGGCGACGACCGCCTTCGGGGTCCTCCTGGTGATCCTGCTCCAGGCGACCATGTTCCTGTTCGTCTTCAGCTTCATGATCCTCGCCGGCCGGAACGCCGCGGGTTTCCTACCGCTGAGGGATTACGCCTATTTCGTGGGCTCCGAGCGGGTGGCATACCAGCGATGACGACCTTTTCCTACGTCGGTTCCGAGCTCGACCTGTTCAGCGCGGCGAGGAACTGGAAATCCTACTTCCGCGACCGACTGGCCCCCTACCTCGGCGAGGACGTCCTGGAGGTCGGCGCCGGGCTCGGCGGGACGACCCGGGTCCTCTGCCGGGGGACCGAGCGGCGCTGGGTCGGTCTGGAGCCCGACCCGAGCCTGGCCGGCCGGCTCGCCGACGAAGTCCGCTCCGGGGCGCTCCCGGCCTGCTGCGAGGTCCGGGTCGGGACCCTGGAAGGGGTCGACCCGTCGGAGACCTTCGACACGATCCTCTACATGGACGTCCTCGAACACATCGAGGACGACCGGGCCGAGGTCGCCCGGGCCGCCGCCCACCTCCGGCCCGGCGGCCACGTCATCGCGCTCTCCCCGGCCCACCAGTGGCTCTTCACGCCGTTCGACCGGGCCATCGGCCATTGCCGGCGCTACACCCGGGCCGGCTTCGGGGCCCTGGCGACCCCCGACCTGGCCCGGGTCCGGCTCGACTACATGGACTCGATCGGCCTGTTCGCCTCGCTCGGCAACCGGTTCCTGCTCCGGAGCGCGATGCCCAGGCCCTCGCAGATCGCCTTCTGGGACCGCGTCCTGGTCCGGCTCTCCCGGTTCGTCGACCCGGTGCTAGGCTACTCGGCGGGCAAGTCGGTCCTGGCGGTCTGGCGGAAGACGTCCGGCCCAACGGCCCGGAGCCCCGCTGCCCCACCTTGAGACCACTCCTTTGCGCATCGCCTACCTGCTGAACATGTACCCCCGCCCCGCCCAGGTCCCGATGCGCCGCGAGATCGTGGCCATGGACCGGCTCGGCCTGGTCGTGGACCGGTACGCCCTCCGGGCCGGAGACGAGGAGCTGGTCGACCCCTCCGACGTCGCCGAGCGGGCCAAGACCCGGGCCGTCCTGGGCGTGGGGAAGCTCGGGCTCCTCAAGGCCATGGCGGGCAACCTGCTCGCCCGACCCGCCGGGTTCTTCCGGGCCCTGGCGCAGGCGGTCCGGATGGGTCGGCGGTCGGAGCGGGGGACCTTGCTCCACCTGATCTATCTGGCCGAAGCCTGCGTCCTCCGCGACTGGCTGGTCCAGCGGGGGACGACGCACCTGCACTGCCACTACGCGACCAACTCGACGGCCGTCGGGCTGCTGAGCCGGATCCTGGGCGGGCCGCCCTACAGCTTCACGATGCACGGGCCGGAAGAGTTCGACTCGCCCCGGGCCCTCTCGCTCCGCGACAAGATCCACGGCGCCGAGTTCGTGGCGGCGATCAGCGAATTCACCCGGAGCCAGCTCTTCCGGTGGGCCGACCACGCCGACTGGCCCAAGATCCGGGTCGTCCGCTGCGGGGTCGACGCCCTCTTCCTGGAGGCCGAGCGGACCCCGATCACCGGAGCCCCCCGGCTGGTGAACGTCGGGCGAGTGGCCGAGCAGAAGGGGCAGATGCTCCTGATCGAGGCGGCGAGCCGGCTGATCGCCGAGGGGACCGACTGCGAGGTGACGATCGTCGGCGACGGCCCGATGCGCGCCGAAGCCGAGCGGCTGATCGACCGGCTCGGGGTCCGGGGCAAGGTCCGGATCACCGGCTACCTGAGCAACCTCGACGTCCGCCGCGAGATCGAGGCGTCGCGGGCCCTGGTCCTCCCGAGCTTCGCCGAGGGGCTCCCGACGGTCTACATGGAGACCCTGGCGCTGGGCCGACCCGTGATCGGGACCTACATTGCCGGAACCCCCGAGCTGGTCGAGCCGGGAGCCTGCGGCTGGCTGGTCCCGGCCGGCTCGGTCGACGCCCTGGTCGGGGCGATGCGCGAATGCCTGGCCGCCCCGGTCGAGGAGCTGGAGCGGATGGGCCGTGAAGGGGCCCGCCGGGTCGCCCTCCAGCACGACTCGCTGGCCGAGGCCCGGAAGCTGGCCGGACTCATCGCCGCCGCCTCGGGCGGACTCCCGGCCCTCCCCCCGCCCGGACCGGCGACTCCGGGGATCACCCGGAGTCACGTCGGCTCCGAATTGATAGGATAGGGCCCTTCGACGGATCGACCGAGAGCCGCGCCCCTCCCCGGACCCTCCCCGCAACCCCAGGTCGAGCACCATGACGCACATCAACCCCATCGACCGCGTCGCCCTCCGCGAGCGGGTCCGGTCCTCGCATCCGGTCCCCAACTTCTGTATCGACAACTTCCTCGAAGAGTCGTTCGCCGAGCGGGTCCTCGCCGCCTTCCCGTCGTACGAGGAGGCCACCAAGGTCGGCCATTCCTTCAGCGCGGTCAACGAGCGAGGGAAGGTCCAGGTCACCGACTCCAGGGCCTTCGCCGAGCCAGTCGCCGAGCTGAACCGTGCCCTGGCCTCGACCGAATTCCTGGGCCTGCTCTCGGACGCCTTCGAGATGCCGAACCTCCTGGCCGATGACCAACTCGTCGGGGGGGGGATCCACGAGACCGGCCCGCGCGGGCACCTCGACGTCCACGTTGACTTCAACTTCCTGGCCGACCGCGATCTCCACCGCCGGCTCAACATCCTGGTCTACTTCAATAAAGACTGGAAGCCGGAGTACGGCGGCGAGATCGAGCTCTGGGACGCCGACGTCAAGGTCCGCGACCACGCGTTCCTGCCGATCTTCAATCGGTGCGTGGTCTTCGAGACCAACGAGGTCAGCTACCACGGGGTGACCGCCGTGAAGTGCCCCGAGGGCCGGGCTCGCAAGTCGTTCGCCGCCTACTACTACACCCGAGAGGCCCCCGCCCACTGGACCGGCGAGGCGCACTCGACGATCTTCAAGGCCCGGCCCAACGAGGTTCTCAAGGGGAGCGTCATGATGCCCCTGGAGAAGGCCAGGCACCAGATCCGGGAGGCGTTCCGGGGCCTGAAGAGGAAGATCAAGAGCTGAGCCGGCGGCCTCCCGACCACCGTCCCGACCCAACAGGGTACCGCCCAGATTGCTGTTGAAATATCCTTTGATCTCATCGCCGTCAGAACGTCGATTTGGGGCACTGGTGCAGCCCGGCCCGACGAGTTGAGAGCCGCCTCCGCGAATTGACATCCGCGAGAGCCGGTTCTTGCAAGTGCGACCCGAATCGGGGATGCTTCCGGATTAGTCGAAAGTCGCGGTTATCCTGACTTCGATTCTATCGCCTGTGAATCCGACTGGGCTTCGAGGAGGAGCATTATGGAGACAGTGCGGGTCGGTCGCAACGGACTCTGTCCCTGCGGGAGCGGTCGCAAGTCCAAACGATGTTGCCAAAATCAGTTGGCTGCTGGGAGGACCGGGGGCATCACCGCCTTCGAGAAGGCCCGCCCCGTCTTCGACGACGGTGCCGACCTGGGAGGCTATTCGCCACAGCCCGCCCTTCGGCGAGGGGAGGGTGACGGCCAGCCAATCGAGCGGATACCGGTCCATTACACGTATGCCGAGCCGTTCGGCGAGGCCGAGTGCGTCTACTGCTTCCCTGTCGACCAGTCGATCATTCTCGATAACGGGAGCGTCATCCCCGCCAGGTGGCTTCAGGCCGGGATGCTCTTCCGCATGGAAGACGGCACCCTGGGCACCGTCACGGCGGTCGAGCCGCCGAAGGTCTGGGAGCCGCCGTCGCGAAAGCCGGACCGCCACGGAAATTACGCCAGGCGGGTACTCGGCACGATCAAGCACAGGGGCTTCGCCGTCTTCGACGTGACGTTCGGCGGCCAGACGGTGACGACCTCCCCCGATCACCTGTTCTGGTCGGCCAGTCGCGAGGCATGGGTGCCCGTGGGCTCGATGCGCCCCGGCGAATTGTTGCGGAACGCTGAGGGGGCCGTGACCCCCGTCGAGGCGATCGGGCCGCCTCGCCACGGCTTTATCGAGCTGTATAATGTGGAGGTCGAGGAGCTTCACACGTACTTCGTTGGGCCGGGCGGGACCGGCTCGGCCTTGGTCCACAACGGCCAAGGCAACTACATCAAGAAGCCGCTCCAAGTCGATGCCCAGGGGAATCCTATCCCGCATGGCTTCAACAACGCCGACGAATTCCAGCAATTCGGCAGCCGTCTGAGAAGTGAGTTGCCCGAAGGGACCCAGCCCCTATTCCAAGGAAGTTCTGTAACGGGCGCGAGTTACAAAACCGGCAAACCATTTGATGTCGGTCGCCAGAGCGATTTTGACATCGGCCTAGCAGGTCCCGAACTTTTCGATAGGGCCAAGGCCGTGGGCCTCAAAGCGAAAGACGGGACGAGGATCGGGCCACTTTCGCCACAAGATTTGGAGAATCTTGGGCTTTCGACCCTCCAGAGCCAGTTGAGCGGCCTTGCTGGACGCGCCGTGAACTTCATGCTATTCGACTCGTTCGCCGCCGCGCTCAAACGACCCTCCCTCTGGGTTCCGTGAGACAAAGGAATTATATTTATGAGCACCCAAGATTTGTATGGGTCTAGGTCAGACGACTTGGAAACGGCCCGTGTTTTGGCTGAGAATGCGCTCGGCATTGAGTTGGATTCACGCAATAGTTCATATCGCGGAGGTGATTATTATTGCAAGAATCTAGGGAACAAGGATGAAATTCTCTTGCAAACTAACAGCGACGGTGAGGAAGGCGGGTGGGCCGAGGAAGACCACAAGAATTTCGGCGTTTTGCTGCGATTGTATTCCCCCGAACATGGTGATGAATACAAAAATATCCTTGCTGATAAGGACTGCAACTTCATCCTTCTTGAGCGTTCCCTCACCACACCGTCGGGAGTTCTCCGACGAATGCGGTATACCGACGGCAGGGAGGAAACGTATTTCGAGAAACAAATCAATACGGTCTGAATTGGGAATTGGCCTCGCTTCGAGTACATCGTGCATCCGAAGCCTTAAACCGGAGGACGACAAGATCGACGTCGCGCTGGTAGAGCACATCAGCCCCATCGAATGGGATAACGTCATCTTGTACGGCCAGTACGTGCTGGACCGCGCCCAGGTCCGTTAATCTCGTTCCTTAAAGGATATTCCAACAGCAATCTGGGCGGTACCCTCGACGACCGGCGCGGGGCCCATCGGCCCCGCGCCGGTCGTCTCGTTTATGCCCCCCGGTCAGCTCATCTGATGGCCTTGAACGGCCGCCGGAAGTGACCCTGCGCCCGGAGGGGTCCAGGGATGAGCCGCCTCGAGGTCGCCGGCTTCGTCGGGGAGGACTTCAAGACCAGCGACCCCCAGCGGGTGAGGGCCCCGGCGGTTTCCGACTTGATGAGGTCCATCCGGTCGGGCGTGGCGCGGTTGGCGGCGTCGAGGGTCGGGTCGCCGGTCCCGAGGGCCTGGTTGTTCGACGTGCAGGCTGACCACATCTGGCAGGTCGGGCCGCTCTCGATGAAGTCGCCCGCGCCTCCCAGGTAATAGAAGTGGTACGTCCCGACCCCCGCGTCCTGCTGGGACTGGAGGTGGTGACTGATGATCCCGAACCATCGGGGGTCGCGGTGGGCCGCGTGCGATCGCTCGATGAATCGCGAGGGGGGACGGTTGGGCCAAAGGTACATGACCATCGACGCCGGCCCGCCCTCGTAGTTGTCCACGCCCACGTGCGTCAGTCCGGCCGTGTCGAGCTTGGCCCGGGTCTGCTTGGTGGGCGTGTCCTGATCGGTATACGTGAAGTTGGCCTCGAAGATGTCGAGGTCTTGCGCCGCCACGAGACGATCATTGACGTCCGCCCAGGTGACCTCCGATGGTCCCCCAGCGGCCCCGTTGTTCATGTACGGGGCCAGGGCGATCCGGTCGAAGGCGATCCCGTTGTCATGGCAATAGGTGATGTACTGATCGGCCAGGCTCGGGACCGCGCTGGCCCCGCCGAGGACCCGGAGGTGATCGGCGGGGTCGCGGCCGGCGGCCACCCAGGCGGCCCGGAACGCGGCCCACGCCTTCGCGGCCAGGTCGCAATAAGCCGGGACGTAAAAGCCGGATGACTTGCCGGCCGCGTAACTCTCCGCGGTCAGGTAACCGTAGGGGTACGAGTAATAATTCCAGGGCTCGTTGGAGAACTCGTGCCGGACCTTGGCTCCGGGCTTGATGTGGGTGGCGATGTAGGTCGCCAGGTCTCCCTGGCAGGCCAGCGACGTCGTGTGTCCGGTGTTGAGGTAGAGGTCGGCCCCGGCCCCGTTTCGGCCGAAGTTGCACAGCTCCACCTGATCCTGGATCGAGAACCCGTTGCCGGAATCCCAGAAAACCTGGCCGCCGACGTTCCCCACGGTGCCGACCATCGCGATCGGTGCCGCACCGGCCGCCGGCCGGGGCCCGAACTGGCAGGAATAGGTGGTGGGGGAATGGACCGTCACCTCGGCCGACTTGTTGGCCAGCGAGTAGGTCGAGCCATCGCTGAGCGTGACGGGCCCGGACTCGGCCTGGTGCTGGACGTGGAACCCGTTGGACATCCCGTGCGGGACCGTGGTGGTGAACAGGTAGGCCGGGGCTTTCGAGGAATCGTAGGGGTGGGCCCCGTTGAAGGGGTAGGCGGTGACGCTGGCGATCCCGACGTACTTGCGCGTCTGGCGGTCGTTCCGGCCGATCCGGGTCTGGGGCGGGGCGTAGTCCGAGAAGTCGAGGTTGTTGCTGGTGATGGCCCCGTTGGGGTCGAGGAACCGCAGGCTCTGAACCCAACGGATCTTGTCCAGGAAGCCGGGGTCGTACTTCGAGGGGTTGTTCGGATCCACGCTCGGCGGGTAGACGTGGATGTTCGTCGCGTCGTGGAGGAAGGTCCCCGAGCCCGGAGCGGCCGGCCGGGTCGATTGGTAGACCAGGGAAATCGACGGCGAGTAGTAACCCGGCGGCGGCTGGTTGTCGAAGATCCGCCGGTGGGTTCCGTCGGGGGCGATGGTTTCGGTTCCGACCTCGGTTCCCGAGAGGGCCAGCGAGTCCAGGCCCTTGGTATAGACAAGAGTCCAGTGGCCGGATTCGACGTTGGCCCCCCCTTGGCGGTCGCCGGCGATCGTCTGGAACTGCTGGAGCAGGCCGACGCCGAGCGATGCCTTGGTATCGCCGGGCGTTCCCCGGAAGCTGGTCAAATTACTGTTCGCGTCCGTCGTGGTATGGTCGGGGTCGGGGTTGGACCATCCCGAGGTGGCGTCGGTGTACGGCCGGGGGGCGATCGACGGGAAGCAAAGATAGATGTTCCAGCCGACGCCCATCGTCTTGGGCGTGTTGGGGACGGCCGGGACGATGGATCCTCCCACGAGGTTCGCCACGGGGGCATCGACCACGGCCGAGGCGGGCCCGGCGGCCGTCACCGCCCAGCCGAGGCCGGATGAATAGGTCAGGACATCGCCCGGGCCGATCTGAACGGAGAGGTCGGGCGAGGTCCGTTCGAACCGGAGCGCGTCGGCGACCATCGTTCCCGTGGAAGCGTTGGTCAAGGTGACCGTGAAGTCATCGACGAAGGCCGTGGTGGTGATCGTCCCCAGGACGTGCCAGGGGACGCCTCCATCGACCGGGCCATCGGGAGCCCCGACCTGGTTGACGTGGTAGGTCGCCACGGTCGCGCCGGCCCGGTTGACGACGGTGAACACGGCGTCGGTCGAGTTCCCGGGATCGGCCGTCCAGGTGGCCGAGAGGCGGTAAGTGGCCGGGCCGATCCCCTGATCGAGCCAGGTCGCCCGGGCCCCGGGGTCGTTGGATCGCGATGGGTTCGGGCTGTAGCCGGCCGGGCGCGGATCCCAGCTTCCCGAGATGATGTTGTGGTGGCTCCCGATCGGCTCGTAGCGGGCGTCGGGTTGCGACTGGAGGAACGGGAAGTAGACGTAGGGGAGGTACGGCGGGTCGGTCCGGACCGTGGGGTTGTTCGAATCCCCGTGCCCCGTCCCCCATCGGGGGTTGCTCAGGGGAGGCAGCGCCACCCCGTTCTTCTTGACGATCGGCCAGTTGCCCCCCGCCGCGATCCGCTTGATCACGAACGCCGGGTCCGAGGACACCAGGAGCGAGACCGCCCGTCCGGCGAACGTGCCGACGAACCCGATGGCCAGCGGGGTCGGCGTGATCGTCCTGTTGGCGACGACCACGAAGCTGGCGTTGCCCGAGACGGTGACGTTGCCGACGCCGACGTTGGGCAGCGCCTCCAGGGCCGCCCGGACGGCCGCCGGGTCGACCGAGGCGTAGTCGAATACCCCGGCCCCGGTGTCGTTCCAGGACCGGCCGCCGTCCTTGGCGAGGATGTCGGGACGGGAGGTGTCGTTGGCCGAGAACTGGTTGGCATGGGCCCCGGGCGGGACCTGGGGCCCGACGTAGAAAGCCGTCGAGCCGGCGGCGGCCGAGAGGACCCGGAGGCAGTCGGCATAGAGGATGACGTCGTTGGGACTCCCCTTCGGCGCACTCACGCGCAGCTTGGCCGAGGTCCCGACGAAGGTGAAGCGGCCCAGCGGCGTCCAGGCCAAGGGATCTCCTCGACCGTTGACCGACCCGTCGGTGAACTGGTTGAGGCCCGCCGGGGTGGTCAGGTTGAGAGTCGTCGTGCCGTTCGGGGTGGTGCCGTCGAAGACCTCGTAGAGGGTGGTGGGAGAATTACCGGAGTTGTTCGGGATGTCGATCGCGAGGTCGTAGGCCCCGGGCCGGGGGAGCGTCAGAGCCCACTCGAAGTAGGCCAGCGGGGGATTCACGACGTAGGCGATCGGTGCGGTAAGGTGGCCGTCGAGGGAGAGCGTGAACGTGGGCCCGGCCGGTGTTCCCGAGAGCACGGCCGACTGGACCTCGTTCTGATCCGAGAGCGACTGCACGGCAATCGGGATCGACGCCTCGTTGCGGGACAGGAACAGGACCCCCCGGCCCGACGGGCAGACCGAGGCCGTGCAGTTCGAGCCCCGAGCGGCGTAGGACAGGACCCCCCCCCGATAGGTGGGCGCCGACCCAGCGATCGCCGACAGGTTCAGGCCGGTCGCCGAGGCATCGGAGAGGCCGGCGTCGCCGACCCGGACCGGCAGGCCGTCCGGGCCGCCCAGCGTCCACCGGAGGGCGATCGATCCCGGGGCGATCCCCTCGGGATGGCCGGAGCGGTCCCGGAGCCCCACGACGTCCTGGGCCGTCAGCGCGTAGCCGACCCAGAGCGTCGCCTCGTCGAGGTCGACGTCGACCCCCGTGACGTCCGAGCCGATCCGGAACGGGTGGGGCAGATGATCCCCGAGCCTGCCGAGGCTCCCATGCCGGGCGTCGGAGGAGACGAGGATCCCGTTCACGTAATAATTCTGAACGCCATCCTGCCAGGTGGCGGCGAGATGGTAGGTGACACCCGGCAGGAGGTACTGCTCCCATTCCGAGGAGCCGTCGGCCTTGCCGTCGTTCGAAGACCAGCCGACCCGGAGGTCGCCCGAACCGGAGAGGCCGACGGCCACCCTGCCGCCGGAGTCACCGAAGAGCAGGACGCCGGCCGGGTTGGCGACGGCGGTCCCGGGATTGATCCGGATCCAGATCGACATCGAGGCGGTCGAAGCCCCGGCCAGCAGGGGACTCGGCGGTGTCTGGAGGAGCTGGCTTCCCACACAGTGCAACGACATAAATGGTTTGACCAAGAGGGAGGATTTTTGACAATCGCCTCCGGTTTAGTATCAGGATATTTAGGGCGTATTACCACACGATCTATCCAGCAAACGGGACTATTATCCCGTAAACGGGATGATTTCCGAGCCGGGCCGGGCCGACTTCCCGAAGAGGGCGACCGCCTCCTCATGGAACCGGGCCAGGGTGGGGTGCCCCGGACGATGGCGGTCGGTCCAGGCGACGGCCTGATCGAACCAATCCCGGGCCCGATCCGGCTCGCCGAGCCGCAGGCAGGCCATGGCGAGGATGTAGTGGTCAAAGGCGGTCCCGCCCTCGCCTGGGGAGGAGGCGGCCGACCGCTCCAGGGCCTCGACCGCGCCCGGGAAGTCGCCCGAACGGTAGCGGGCCACGCCCAAGGTGTTCCAGCAGGCGGATGGATCGGTCGAGTCGCGGACCGCCTCCTCGGCCAGTCCGAGGGCCCGGGCCGGGTCGCGGATCGTCGGGTCGGGGTCGGTGGCCAGGACCCAGGCGAGGTCGTTCCGGGCGTCGACCCGATGGCCCAGGATCTCGGGATCGCCGGGATGGCTGGTCGCCAGCTCGTCCCAGATTTCCAGGGCGGCCTGGCGATGCTCGATCGCCCGGGCGGCCCGGCCGGTCTCGGCGAGCGCCCGGCCCAGGGCTTCGCGGGCCACCGCCAGCTCGGCGAGATCGGCGGCGTCACGCGAGCCGGCCGCGATCGCCTCGCGGACGGCCAAGGCGTCGCGGAAGGCGGTCTCCGCCTCGTCGGGCTGGCCGGTCGTCATCAACACATGGCCCAGCCCTCCCAGCGCCTCGGCCAGAAGGCTCGACCCCTCCGGTGAAGTCTCACCCGAAGCGTGGCCGATCGCCCGACGGAACTCCGCCTCGGCTTCCGCGGTCCGGCCCTCGCCCACCAGGTCGGCAGCCGCGGCCAGGCTCGACTCCGCCCGGCTTCGCGCGGTCCTCAGGCGGCCCGAGGGGAGCGCGACCAGGCCCCCCATCGCCAGGGCGTAGATCGGGTTGGGCATCGCGTTGCTCAGGTTGTCGACCATGTACAAGGCCAGCACCACGGAGAGCACCGCCGCGGCCCCGACCTCCGGCTGGGACCAGGTCGTCGCCGGCTGACGGCGGATCAGGAGGACGAGCGGGAGCAGCCACATCGTGGTCATCGAGGCCAGCCCGACGATCCCGAAGGTACCCAGGGCGATGATCCAGTAGCCATCGGGGACAAACGTCTGCCGACCCGATTTATCCACTTCCAGGAATCCGCCGAACCGGCCCCATCCCAGCAAGGTCCGTTGGGTGGCCCGCTTGATCATGACCTCTTCCATCATCACCCGGTATTCCAGCGACTGCGCCCGCTCCCCGCCGAAGACCGCTGATGAGATTTCCACCGCCTCCTTGCCCGACCAGGCCCCCGAGGTCCGCGAAACCTCGTAGACGGGGGGAAGGGCGATCAGGATCCAGACCGGCCAGGTCTTCTTGGTCGATCTGACCAGCACCAGGCAGGCCATGCCGACGAGCATCAGGGACATTGCCCCGGCCGCCCGGCAGAGGAGGGACACGACGAGCAACGCCAGCGTCAGGACGCCGATGGGATAGCCTCGGATCGTCTTGACCGAGCCGCTGGACCGGAGCCAGAAGACGATCAGCGAGGCGTTTGCCATCCAGATCCCCGTCTCCAACCCGGTCGACAGGAAGACCCTCGGGCGATAGCCGCCGTTCCTGGTCCCTTCGTAGGAATAGATCCCGTAAATCAGATTCCCGAGGATCGGGGACAACCGCATCTCGATCAGACAAAGGGGCAAATAGGCCAGACCCCCGACCACCATACCCAGGGCGAAGAGCCGGATCGCCCCGAAGTCATTCAGGTACAGACGGCCGATCAGATAGGGCATCCCGAACGAGAACAGGTGCGAGAGGACCGCCGAGAATCCCTCGTAAGGCCCCAGACCGACGGCGACCGAGGAGAAGAAGGGGCAAACGCACCAGACAACCATGGGCAGGTCGTAAAGCCGCGGTCGGATCGACCAGAAACGACCGGCATCGAAGATCGCGATGCTCAGCATCACGCCCATCGTCGTCGCCGACATCTTGGTGTAATCGGGCAGGCCGGGGAGGTTGAAGCCGATGTTGGGCAGGAACAGCCAGGCGCCGATGAACGAGGTGACCACCGCTTGCTTCGGGGGCCGGGATCCGAAGATGCTCAGGACGATCGGCAGCCAGAGCAAGAGGACCGCGGCGGCGAACAGGATCATCGCTCGGGCCCTCCTCCGGTCACACCGCGATCAGTTCAAGTTCAGGGTCCGGAGGGCGTCCAGGGGCGTGGTGCCGGGCGAGCCACCCCGCCGAGCCCTCCAACTGCCCGGTGAGCCCGGCTCGACCGGCGGCGATGGGGCCGCGAAGTCGCGTCGCCCGAAAAATGACACCCACGGTTGATCCGAGCCAAATTCCATCATACGACGGATCAGGCCTCGACGACGGGGTGCCATTCCGCATCCTCCAGATAATTGGCTTCCCGGTCGAGCCACTCGAACCCCTCACGGCGATTGCTCCCCATGTGGACCGCGAACCAGCAGATGTTCGAGCGGCTGTCGAAGGGGATCAGCCCCCTCGTGTCCGAGATGCTCGCCGTCACGGAGTACGAGCCCTTGTACAGGCGGAGCTTGGGGATCTCGCAACGCAGGCGGTAGTCTCCCGCCCTGGTATGATAAGGCTGATTCGGCTCGAAGTTCCAGCAGTGCGTGCTGTTGACCCCCTGGTTGTCCTTGATCCAGAACAGGAAGCAGAGCTTCGCCACGGGCGTCCCGACGTGGATCACGAATTCGAAGGCGATCGGCTCCCCCCAGGGCTGCTGCCCCAGCGGCTCGGCGGTCAGGACGCGGGCCTCGGCGATGTAATTCGTGTCGGGATCGCCACCCGTGTTGACGTAGGACTGCCCCAGGTCGGAGCCTTCGAGAGACTTCTTGATGTAGGCGTTGACCGCCTCGTCGGTCGGGGCGTCGAGCACCAGCCGCCCCGCCTCCATGAGCAGGCACCGATCGGTCAGCGCGGCGATCGATTGCATGTTGTGGCTGACGAAGAAAACCGTCCGGCCGTGGTCGACGACCTCGTTCATCTTGCCCAGACATTTCCGCTGGAACTCGAGATCGCCGACCGCGAGAACCTCGTCGACGACCAGGATCTCGGGCTCAAGGTGCGCCGCCACGGCGAACGCCAGGCGGATGTACATCCCCGACGAATACCGCTTCACCGGGGTGTCGAGGAACCGGCCGACCTCGGAGAACGCGACGATCTCGTCGAACTTCCGGCTGATGTCGGACCGCTTCATTCCCAGGATCGAGCCGTTGAGGTAGACGTTCTCGCGGCCGGTCAACTCGGGGTGGAACCCGGTCCCGACCTCCAGGAGCGACCCCACTCGGCCCCGGAGTCGGGCGGTCCCCTCGGTCGGCTCGGTGATCCGGCTGAGGACCTTCAGGAGCGTCGACTTCCCGGCGCCGTTGCGGCCGAGGATCCCCACCGCCTCCCCGCGCTGGATCTCGAAGGAGACGTCCTTGAGGGCCCAGAAGTCCTCCGACCGGTCCCGGTCCTCGCCGAAGCCGCGGAGCCTCCGGAGCGTCGAGCCGACGGCGCCGCCGACCGCCTCGCGGAAGTTGCTCGGCCGCGCGGTCCGGCCCAGCTTGTAAAGCTTGCTGATCTTCTCGGCCGAGATGGCGGGACGGCTCATGGAGGTCGGGTATCCGGGGAGGGGGCCCGGGCCAGGGCCGGGCGTCGGTGCGGGGTGGGAGGCGGGGCTCAGGCAATGTCGGCGAAGAGCGGCTCGGATCTCCGGAAGAAGAACAGGCCGAAGACCAGCATCGCCGCCGTCGAGGCCGTCGAGATCGCCAGGGTGGGCAGGTCCCACGGCATCCCCAGGATGGACGCGCGATAGGCGTTGATGATCCCGAACATCGGGTTCAGGGCCGCCGCATACTGGACCCACCGGGGCAGGACGTCGGCTTTATAAATCACCGGGGTCACGTACATCAGGGTCTGGAGCACGAACGGGATCACGAAGCGGAGGTCCCGGTACATCACCGTCGCGGCGGCCAGGATCAGGCCCACCCCGATCGTGGCCAGGAACGTCAACGCGATGATCGCCGGCAGCGCCAGGATTTCCCAGCCGGGCGAATACCCGTAAAACGGCATGACGAGGACGAAGAGCGCCAGCCCGATCGCCAGGTCAACCATGAAGCCGCCGACGGTCGCCGCCGGCACGTAGAGCCTCGGAAAATAGATCTTCGTCAGTAGGTGCTGCTGATTGACCAGGCTCAGCGCGGCGCCCATCACGGCGTTGGTGAAGAACGTCCAGGGGACCAGCGCGGCCAGCGCGAACAGGGGATAGGGCACGCTGTCCGTCTTCACGCCGACCAGCCGGCCGAAGACGACCGTGAAGACGACCATCGTGAAGACCGGCTGGATCACCGCCCAGGCCACGCCCAGGACCGTCTGCTTGTAGCGGATCTTGATGTCGCGGATGACCAGGGTGTAGAACAGCTCGTGCGAGTGATACAACTCGGCCCAGTCAACCGAGATCCAGCCGCGTCTCGGACGGATCACCGTCTCGAAGGACGCCATCCCGTCCTCGGCCTCATCGACCGGCGGGCGGGCGTGCCGCGATCGGGTCGACGCGTCAAGTTGGTTGCTTGTCGTCATGAATCAATCACTGTTATCATAAAGGCTTAAGGTCAATCTAATGTTGCTCCATCATCGCGTCAGGTTATTTTAAAGGGTTGTCGCCCTCCTTGCAAGCGTCCCGGGAGCGATGATGTCCGCCGACATCGGGGCGGCGTCCGCAGGTTGGACACGCCCGACAATCGTCATTGTGTTGAAATGTGCTCAATTGCACGGATCGTGCGGTTTTCCAGTCTCCCGCCCAGGGCCGGACCCCCGGGCTTCACCGGCCCTCCACCTTACGACGGCGGGAAACTCAAGAGGCAACTTGCCGAAAAGCCGGACTCATCGTCGGAGCCCCGGAATCTTCTGGATCGCCTGATCGACGACCCCCAGTCTTTTATTAGTCTCGCCGATCAACCCGCTTGCTCGACCGAGATTCCGATTCGTCGTGTCGATCTCGGCGTTCGCCCGGCCGAGGTTGCCGTTGGTCGAATCGATCTTGGCGTTCGTCTTGTCGATCGTCCCGTCCGTATGGGCGAGCAGTTGATTCGTGGTGTCGATCCCGGCGACGGCCTGGCCGAGGTGGCCGTTGGTCGTCTCAATCTGGGCGTTGGTCTGGCCGATCGTCTCGTCCGTATGGGCGAGTCGCTGATTCGTCGCGTCGATCCTGGCGATGGCCTGGCCAAGGTTGCCGTTGGTCTGGGCGATCTGCCGATTGGTCTCGTCCAGCCTGGCCTGGACGATATCGAGCTTCTGCGTGGCTACGGCAATCTTGGCATCGGCCGCCGCGATCCTTTGATTCGCTTCCCCGAGCCGCTCGTTGGCGGTCCCCAGGCGTTCCATCGCCGTGTCAACCCGCTCGATCATCGAGCAGCCGGTTGAGGCGAACAGGGCGAATCCGGCAACGGTCCGGTACTTCATCGCGATCCTCCATGATCGGTAGTGAAACTCTTTGTCTTACTATCGGCTTGTCGCGTCAACGCGAAAAAAAGTCCAGGTCACGCGGTTCATGAAAAGCAAGGGGCCAATTCACGCAATCACGCACGCCTCATTTTTCCGAGGACAGTTTCCGCCTTGATCAAACGTGAGTCGAATTGCCTGTGCGTCTGATATGGGCAGTCTGACACGGCAGCCGACCGGCGCGGCGGCAATCACGACGACCCGACTTTAGCCACCTGTATCGCCGTCGGGACGGCTGGGTCATCGGCCCCGTCGCCAGCCCGGCTGGTCTCGGCCCCGTGCGGCGGGGGTCGGCGAAGGGAGCTTGGGATGCCGGTCAAGGCCATCCGCCCATCGCCTGGGCAGCCGCCGCCGTCTTGGGATTCACGACGACCATTGACGCGGGCGGGACGAACCCAGAACGTCCCGTCACGTCGCCGGGATCGATTATGACGAGCCATGTGCAGACGACGGCCGCCTTCTTGGTTAGACCCGTCTTCGGGTGCCTGGTGCCCGGCGGGTTCTTGTACGGTAATAGGACGAAATTGGTAGGAAGAAGGGGAGGAATTGTGCCCGTCACCCCCGCGGCCACGATGAGGTAGCCTGCGGCCAGCTCGACGTCGGGTGTGAGGACCACGACCCGGCGATCCTTGGGGTTCTGGCCATTTGGGTCCAAAACGCCTGCCGCGAAGATGATGTCAGCGAATCGAACTGGGAACTGCAATCCCCCACCCCCCGCGTTACTCATCGTCTCCCGACCATCCGGGAGGGGCCAGGTAGCCGTAGGGTTGCGGGTACGAATCGTCAGCAAGCTCGCGGCTTCCCTGAATCTTCGCGAGCCGCCTAGCCTCCTCCTCCGTCTTCTCGGGGAACTCAGTCAACCAGTCCTCAATCGCTTGGCGAATACGAGCGTCGAGTTCCTCCCTGGTGGACGCCTGCGCCAGGCAGCCGGGGAAGAGGGGCACTTCGCCCCAAAATCCGCCGCCCTTGATTTCATGCACCACGACTTTGACTTCGATCGAAACCGGGACGCTGAGCGTGGAACTCATCGCGATCTTCCTTGGCGTTTGGGGGCCCGCTCATCGTACCCTTGCTGCTTTGCGTAAGCGATAGCGGCAAATTCGAGGAAGCCGGACACGGTCAGACGGCTCTGAGAAGCTGCCCGATCGAGCCATTCCCTGTATTCCGGGGTCATCCGGACCGTGAGATTCGGGGTGGGATTCGGTAACCCCTTCTTGGACACGATCGGAATCTCGTTCAAAGCCATCACGATGCCTCCCGGGAAAAATCCATTGCACACACATTGTAGGTGCAATGTCAATCCCCCCTTCGGACCGGTTTACGTCCGATAATGGCTCTTATGTCATCCGAGGCTTTCCGGGCAACGCAAATCCTCCTGGGTCGCCTCCGACTTCGGATTGACGCCCCCGGGGGCGCCGGGGATACTCCCTCGCCCGCTCTCGATCCGCCAGCACCGGGGCCCGCTCCATGACCGACCCGACGACCCGAGGCGACGGGCCCCACCGGGCCGGGCCCCCGACCTCGAAGGTTCGACGCCGCCTCCTCCGGCTGGCGGTCGCCCTGTCCTCGTCGCTCCTGATCCTCGGGCCCTGGCCGGTCGACGACTCGGGGTATCCCGGGAGTGATTACGCCCGACGGACGGTCGACCGGATCGCCTCGGCGCCCGGGCCGGGCCGGGCGTCGCCGATCCGGGTCGGCCTGGCCGAGGTCGACCTCACGCCCGGGACGCCCCGCCCCCTGGCCGGCTTCATCGGCCAGATCCGGACGCCGTTCGCGGGGGTTGATACCCCCTGTTTCGCCAGGGCCCTGACGGTGGAGTCGGCCTCGGCCGCCGTGACGATCTTGACGGCCGACCTCCTCCTGATCGACGCCCGGATGGCGAAGGCGGTCCTCGAGCGCTCGGGCGTCCGGCCCGATCAGGTCTACTTCACCGCCAGCCACACCCACGGCGGGCCCGGCGGCTGGGGCTCGCACCCGCTGGAGATGCTCGTGGCCGGGGCGTACGACCCGGCCTATTTCGACACGCTGGCCGGACAGCTCGCCGGAGTGGTCCGGCGGTCCCGGGCCCGGACCGAGCCAGCCGAGTTCGGCTTCGTCCAGATCCGGGCGGCCGGCCGCCAGACCAACCGCGTCGACCCCGCGAGCCCGACGCACGACGCGCTCTCGGCCCTGGCCTTCCGGCCCGCGGGGGCCCCCCCCGGCTCGGCCCCGATCGCGATTTTGGCCGTCTTCGGAGCCCATGCGACGGTGAGCCACCCGGTTCCCCCTCGCCTCAGCGGCGACTACCCGGCGGCCCTGGCCTCGGAGCTGAAGCGGGCCACCGGCGCCCGGGCCGTCCTGTTCGCCTCGGGCGCGGTGGGCGACGCCTCGCCGGCCCGCCCCAAGGCCGCCAGCTCATCGCGGAGCGCCGAGGCTCTGGGCAAGGCCATCGCGGGCGACCTCCTGGCCGCCCTGCCCTCGGCCCGGTTCTCCCGCGAGGTCGAGCTGGCCAACCTCCGGATCGACGTCGACCTGCCGGTGGTCCGCCTCCCGTTCTTCGGGCCCGGGCTCCGCTTCGGCCCGGCCCTGAGTTGGTGGATCGCTGACCGTCGGACGCACCTGCACGCGATCCGGATCGGCCCGGCGGTCCTGGTCGGCTTCCCGGGGGATTACTCGGGGGACCTGGCCGACCGCCTGGCCGGCTCGACCCGAGGGACCAGCCTGTCGAGCGTCGCCACCAGCTTCGACGGCGATTTCCGCGGCTACCTCGTCTCCGAGTCGATCTTCCGCCGCCGGTCGTGCTACGAGACGCGCTGGATGAGCTTTTACGGGCCCTGGGCCGGCGAGTATCTGAACGACCTGGCCCGGCGGATGGTCGATCGCCTGGCGGGCTCGCCCAGGTTGTTCGGGGCCGGTCCCGGGGCCGCGGACCTCGGGCCCCGGATCGCGCTGGGGTCGTTGATCCCGGCGGCCCTGGCGGTCGGCTGGAGGCGGCGACGGGAGGTCGCCGCCCTCGTCGGCCGGTCCGGGCGGCTAGCGATCCCGGTCGGCTCGGCGGCGGCCCTGGCGTTCGTGATCGACCCGGATCGCTTCGGGTGGGCCACGGTCGGAGTCCCCGGCTGGGTCCGGCTGGCCGGATGGCCGATCGGGGTCGTCGCCCTGATCGGCGCGGGCCGCCGAGGGCCGGGCCGGACCGCCCTTCTCCTGGGCGCCGCTTCGGCCCTGCTGGCTTCGAGCTGGGTCGTCGTCCTGATGGCCTTTCGGGGCTGGGCGGTCGCCGGCTTCCGGGCCGCCCGCGACTCCGGCGGACCCATCGGACCGACTCCCGGCCCGGCCGCCCCGCGATCGATCGCCGCTTACCAGTCGTAATACGCCCCGATCGCGGTCCAGTGCTCGTTGTCTTTGTAGAACTGGCCGTAGGGGGATCGGCCGTCGTAGACTTCCAGGGCGATCCGGACCGATCGGCCGTGATTGACCCACTGCCAGCCGGCCTGCAAGGTGCTGTTGACCCGATAGTTCTGATATTCCCGCAAGTCCATATCGTAAGCCAGGAACGGGCGACCCGCCGGCCCGGTGTCCGCGTAGTTGCTGTACGAGACGCCGAAGTCGAAGCGATACTTCCGGTTGGCGTTGGTTTCCTTGGCCGTGTTGAAGGCGTAGCCGACCTGGCCATAGAGCCGGACGTGGTCGCCGAAGTAGCGGCTCAGGCCGTAGACCACCTCGTCGAGGACCAGCGGGACCTGCTTCCGGCCGGTGTTCCGACTGAATTCGTCGCCAATGTGGGTGCTGGTATGCTCATAAGATAGCTTTGTCGACCACGGACCCTTCTTGTAGGTCAGCGGGATCCCCGCCCGGTAATCGGCCGCGGTGAGGAACCGGCGCGGGTTGAAACGGGTGAAGACGGCCCCGAAGACGTCGAGCTGGATCCCCTCGTCCTCTCGGCCCTTGGGAGCGATCCGGCCGAGGCCGAACTGGGCTCCGATGGCGGTATCGATGAACGAGTTGCCATTCTTGCCGTGCCTGCCGTTGTTGCCATTGGAGCCATTGTTGCCGTTCAGGTTGAAGAACTTGCCGAAGAAGCGGGGCTCCCGCTGGTTGGCCAGGGGGATTTTCCAGAGCAGGTTCGAGGGCAAGGTGACGTAGCGGTAAGGCTCGTCGCCCCAGAGCAGGGTGTCGCGGAACCACTCGGCGACGCCGCCCAGGGGGCCGATCGGAGCCCGGACCTGTGTGGTCCGGTTGGTCCCGAAGGCCGAGTCGGGGAGCATCGGCCCGCCCGGCGGCAGTGGGGGGAGCGGCGGAGGAGTGGGGGGGACGATCAGGAGCGGCTCCTGCGGCCGGACCGGCTCCGGGCCGTCGCCGATCATCTCCGGGAGTCCGCCGGTGGGCCCCGAGCCCGGTGCCAGATCCTGGAACGGGCCGGGGCTGGTCGAGGGCGGCGGGGCCGGCGCCTGGCCGGGGGGCCGGGCCGATAGCAAGGGCCCCTCGACCCGGAGCCCGGACGATGGGTCGGGGTCGGGGAGGATCGGACCGTCCTGCGCCTCCGACGGGGCGACGAAGGCCGCCAGGAGGGCCGCAACCCGCCAGGCCCGCGGGCATCCCGGGGCTGACCGACCGGGGCCGGCGACCGCAATCGGGGATCGGAGGGGAACTTGCATCCTGGTCCTCGACGCCGGGACTCGACCGATTCACCCGGCGGGGCCGCGGGCGATCCGCACTGTCCTCTGGCCAGGCTATCGGCGTTTCGGTTGGATCGTCCGCAATGATTCTGCCGATTGGGACGACATGCGCGATCACCTCGATCCTACCGATCGGCCAGGCTCTGACGGTCCGATCGAGGAGGATGCGGATGCCATCATTCATGCAATTAAAGGCCGGAGTCGCCATTGACGGGACGTGACGAGGCCGATTAATTTGGATCGTTGAAAGTGCGAATCCTCGGCCAACGTCGGCCCGGCGGAGCCATCCTCGTACCCCTTCGCGGTCCCGGGGGCCTCGTCGTGAACCTTCCGCACCTGGAGCAGTTTCTCGCGGCCTGCGGCTCGCCCGGCCCTCTCCGGGTCGGGGTGGGGCAGCGGGACCAGCTCCGCTCCGAGACCTGGACCTTCGGGCAGCCGTTCCTGGTGATCGGTCGGAGGCCGGAATCGGACCTGATGCTCGACCACTGGCAGGTCAGCCGACGGCACGCCTACCTCCAGATGATCGAGGGGCGGTACTACTGCGTCGACCTCGGGAGCCGGACCGGGACGCACGGGGGGGATGCGTCGGAGCGGTCCGGCTGGCTCGATCGGGAGCGGACGATCCAGATCGGAACCTTCCTGGTCCGGCCCGAGTGGCCCTCGGACACCCCCCCGGAGCCCCAGCCCTCGCCCGGCGTGACCTGGGAGCTGCCCGGCCGGGCGATCGGCCAGGCGGTCTGGCGGATGGACCGCCACCTGGTCCTGGTCGGGCGGTCGCCGGCCTGCCGGATCCGGATCGTCGAGCCCGACGTCTCCAAGTTCCATTGCAGCCTGGTCCTCACGCCGATGGGCGTCTGGGTCGTCGACCTCCTGGGACAGAAGGGGATCTCCGTCAACGGCGAGCCTCTCCGGTGCGCCCGGCTGGAGGACGGAGACGAGCTCCGGGTCGGCCGCCACGCGCTCCGGCCCCGGTACGTCTCGCCGCCCCCCGACCTGGCCCTCCCCGGCCTGGCCCTCCCCGACCTGGCCCAGGTCTCCCCGATGCCCGGAGGCCTGGCGAGGATCGTCCCGCCCCCCGGGCTCTTCCGGCCCGGCGAGATGATGCCCGCCCCGCCCCGCTGGCCGGCGATCGACCGCGACCCTCCGGGGCTGGTAACCCCGCCCGGGCCGGGCGGCGACCTCGTTGTCTCCACGTTGATCTCGCAGTTCGGGATGATGCAGCAACAGATGTTCGACCAGTTTCATCATACGATGATGATGATGTTCGAGGGCTTCGCCGCGCTCCACCGCGAGCAATCGGGCTCGTTCCGCGAGGAGTTCGAGCAGGTCCGCAAGCTGAGCCAGGAGATCGAGTCGCTCCGGGCGGAGACGGCCAGGATCGCCGACTCGGTCCGCTCGCCGGAACGGCCGAGGCCCGCGACCAACGGCCACGCCCCGATCGCCAAGGCCCCGCCCCCAGGCGAGCCGATCCGGCGCGTCACGCCGCCCCCGCCCGATCCCGATGTCGACATCCACGCCCAGCTCTGCCTCCGGCTGGCCTCGATCCAGTCCGAGCGGCAGAACCGCTGGCAGAAGATCCTCGGGATGATGTCGAGCCGTTCCTGAGACCGGCCTCGGCACCGGAGCCCGGCGGACGCCCGGCGGCAGCGGAGAGGGCCGGCGCGGCCCGGGGGATTGGCCCCGAGGCCGCGCCGGCCCTCCGCTGGCTCGGGGCCGGGGCCGGGTTCGTCCCCCGGCCCGGCTCCGCCGGTCAGTCGTCGCGGCGGCCCATCTTGACCGGGGCCAGGACCGTCAAGGCGGCGGCCACGGCCGCCTGATGCTGGTGGGTGCTGGGCTGGGACTTCGAGAGCTGGGCGACGGGATGGACCGTCAGGTGCCGGGCCGGGGCCAAGACGGGTTTGGCCGAGGAGTTCGACTTGGGACCGGGGGCCGCGTGGGATGGGGCCTTGGTTCCGGCGAGCCTTGCCGATCCGGACCTGGGCGTCGCGGTCCCGAACGTCACCGGATAGGAGACGCCCGCCTGGGCGATCACCGGGGCGACCGGGGCGACCGGGATGACCACCGCCGGCGGATTCGCGAGCGTGGCCACCCGGATCGTGGCCATCGGGACCTCGGTGACGACCGGGGTGGGCGTCGCCAGGGCGATCGTGGACGACGAGGCCAGGGTCGCGGGCGTCCCGGAATCCGTGGCCGATGCGTTGATCGAGGCCGCCCGGGCGATGTTGCCGGCGACCGGGGCGGACCGCCCGAAGGAACTCCCGGTGGAGGGGTAGCCGTCGGTGGTCGCGAAGGATCCGGTCAGCGCCGAGAGTCGATAGAGCAGCGGGCCGGCCGCGGCGACGGACATCCCGGGCGTGCCGAACGGGATGTTCTGCTGGACCCCGTTGGTGGTCTGGATCTCGTAGAAAGTCGAGTTCGACGGGCGGTAGACCGCCGGGCTGGCCTTGCCCGTCCCCTCGTAGTCCTGGGAAACCGGCACGTCGCCGGCCTGCGGGCCGGTCGGGGAGAAGTTCAGCGTGACCGTCCGGAGCGTCCACATGCTCGGGGACGATCCCAGCGGCGTGTTCAGGATGAAGAATTGACCCGTGCTCGGCCGGTAGAGGGCGAACTCGGCGCGGCCGACCCCGTCGTAGTCGGCCGGGGCGGGGATGTCGCCCGCCTGGTAGGTGAACCCCTTGGCGATAACCGCCGGGTCGGTGAAGCTGATCCGGTAGGAGCTGTTGGAGTAGGGCGAGAGGACCGTGAACGAGTCGGCGTCGGTCCCGCTCCCATCCGCGGCCCTGGGGCGGAAGTAGGTGATCTCGGTCACGCCGTTGCCGTTGTAGGCCGCCGGGACCGGGATATCGAGGTTGGGCGCGCCGAACGAGATCACCCGCCCGCCCGGGGTGGGCAGGTTGATCGACCAGGTCGCGTTGGTGGGATTGAAGGATCCAAGGATCAGCGTGCCCGAGTTGTCGTAGTAGCCGGAGACGGGGAGCGAGACGTTGCCCTGGGTGTAGGACTGGTCATAAGTCGAGTTGTTGGTGAGATAGCCGATGTACTCGGCGGAATTGAACCGGTAGGCGACCGAATCGGTCCGGCCGTCGCCGTTGAAGTCGTACTGGACCGGGACGTCGCGGCCCGGGGTGACGTCGACCTGGAGGCTCCCGGCGTTCCGGAAGCTGTAGGTCTCGGTGGTCGGGTTGAACACGGTGAACAGGGCCCGGCCGCTCCCGGCGTAGTCGCCGGCGACGGAGACGATCCGGACGGTCAAGAGCGCGCTGATCGGCCCCTTGTTCCCGGCGACGTCGGAGGCCTGGGCCACCAACTGGGTGCTGCCGTCGGTCAGGTCGAAGGGAAGCTGGAACTGGAACGACCCGTTGATCGTCGAGGCCGTCGCGGTGGCCTCCGGCGGGGAGAGCTGCCCGTTGGAGTAGGCGTAGAGCGTCACGGTGTCGCCCGGGTCGGTCCGGCCGACGAACCTCGGGCGGCGGCTGACGGTGACGCCGTCTCCCTTGATCCCGGAGTCGTCGGCCCCGAAGATCGTGAGCGACGGAACGATCTGGGGCCCGGTCGCCTTGATCGTCAGGGACAGCGGGGCGCTGTCGCTGATATTGCCCGCCGCGTTGACGGTCTGGGCGAAGAGCCGGTAGGAGTAGTCGGGGAGCTTGATGCCGACCTGGGCCAGGTAGGTCCCGTCGGCGTTCACGGTGGTCGAGGCGATCGTGGTCCCGGTGGCCGGCCCGCCGCCGTTGTCCACCAGGATGACGATCCCCAGGCCGGGCGTCCCCCGGCCGGTGAACCGGGGCGAGGAGACGTTGGTGACCTCGGGATGGGTCGGCGCCCCCGAGTCGTCGGCCGCGAAGATGGCCAGCGTGGGCTGAGGCGGGGCCTGGGTGTTAATCGTGACCACCGTGCCCTGGCTGAACACGCTGTCGTTGCCGAAGACGTCCTCCTCGACGACCTGATACACGTACGTCCCGTCGACCGAGGCCCCGGCCTGGTCCGAGACGGTGACGGTGGTCCCCCCGATCGCGGCCGCGCCCACCCGGATCGGCGCCGAGCCGCCGATCGATCGATAGAGGAACACCTGTGACTGGCTCGAATCGAGCCCGGTCACGTCGAAGGTCGGGTTCCTGACGTTGGTGATCGCCTGCGACTTGTTCAGGCCGGAGTTGCTCGCGGCCTCCAGGGACGGGGCCGGCAGGGTCGCCGGCAGGGTCGACTTGAAGACGATCGTCTCGACCGGCGAGGGGTCGCTCTTGTTGCCCTCCTGATCGACCTGAACCGCCACGTAATAGAGGGTGAAGAAGAGCCGGTTGCTCTGGGCGGCCTGGTTGAGGTTGGTGTCGGTGATCTTCACCGTGCCGATCCCGGCGGGCGCCGAGCCGATCGGGATGTCGAAGGCCCCCGTCGAGGCGTCGTACAGGAAGAGCTCGACGGTGGTGGTGGCCGGCTCGGTGGTGGCGATGTCGAAGACCGGCGCGGAGAAGTTGGTCCGGCCGTCATTGTTGTACCGGCCCGAGTCGCTGGTGGTTTCCAGGATGGGCTGAGCCAGGGTGGGGGGCTTGGTGGCCCTGAGGGTGTAGGTGAACGTCGAGACGTTCCCCGTGGCGCCCGAGCTGTCGGTCGCCTGAATCCCGACGTTCTTGACGCCGTCGAGGAAGAACGCCGGGTCGGTGACGGTCTGGCTGACCCCGTTGAAGGAGCCAACCTGGATGCTGAACTGGCCGTTGACGTCGGTCTGGCCGGTCCCCAGGACGATGAAATTGCCCGAGGAATCGCGGTGATCCAGGTCGAGTAGCGTGATCGTGACGACGTTGCCGAAGTTGGAGATCTCGCTGAACCCGGCGATGAACGGCGTCTTGACGTTGGTGCTCCGGTCCCGGTTGGAGACGCCGGAGTCGCTCCCGCCCGGGGCCGGGTGGGTCGGGTCGAGTTTCAGCGTGTTGTTGAAGACGTCCGGAGCCAGGCCGATGGCGAAGTTCCCTCGGCCGAAGGTCGTGGCCATCAGGACCGGCTGGACCGACGGCTGCCCGTTGGTGGACTGCTCAACCCGGCCGGTCGCCGGGTTGATCGGCCCCAGGTTGAGCGTGAGGCTGGTAACCTGGACGCTGGGGAGGTAGCCACCGTCGACCGGGGCGGTGTCGAAGGCGGTGCTGGGGAAGAGGGTCCAGGTCTGACCGTTGTCGAGCGACCGGAACACGCCGCCGGTGCCGGCCACGTAGAGGACCGGGTGCGTCAGGACGTTCCCGGCGGCGTCGGTGGCCCCCAGGGCGTCGGGGATCGCGTAGCGGTAGTCGGCCACGATCGAGCGGAACCCGCCATAGGAGGCGGTCCCCTGGTCGGCCGTCCCGGTGTTGGAGGTGAACGGGGCCTGCGCTGACTGGGCCAGCGAGGGGTCGCCGAACGGGCTGCGCTGGATCTGGTTGAGGTTGCCGGTGATATTCACCCAGGGCATCGCGGGGACCGCCGGGCTGCTATTCGTGGCGGCCCTGCCGACCGAATCGGGGGTGTAGAAGACCCCGGTGAGGGTCACGGCGTAGGCCGAGTGGTCGCCCTGGTCGGGGGAGGGGTAGACCGCCACGACGCTGGCCCCGTCCAGCCCCTGCGAGACGTCGATCCAGGACTGCCCGCCGGTCTGGGTCACGTAGATGTGGCCGCCGTTGGCGGGGGCCCCGTCGCCGCCGTTGACGCCGGCCTGGGTTCCAACCCTCCCGACGGTCCCGACGTAGATGAAATCGTTCTGGTTGCCGGTCCCGATCGTGTCGGGCGCCCCGTAGGCCAGGGCCGAGAGCTGGGTCCCGTCGAAGTCCGTCGGCTGGCCGATCGGATTCCACTGCACGCCCTTGTTGGTCGTCTCGTAGAGCCGGCCCAGCGCCGAGCCGATCAGGATCTGCGACCCGTCGAGGGGGTTGACGGTGAAGTTCCCCAGGGGGATGACGCCGTTGGAGGTGGCCCCCCCCTTGTCATTGCCGCTGGTGGCGTCGGCCTTGTAGTTCCCGAAGGGGAATTCGGCCACGTAGTTATTGGCCAGGCCGTTGGTCTGGCCGATCCCGTTGACCCGGAAGAAGTCGGTGATGTTACCGCCGAGACTGGGGACGTCGTATTCGTAGACCGACGGCCCGGACCCGGTCGGGCCCGAGGCGTTGGAGCCGCCGGTCGGGTCGGTGGCGATCCCGACCCCGCCACGGTCCGACGAGACGAGCACCCTGAGATTGCCGCCGGTATCCCGCTGCGAGCCCTGCGGCGGACTCACGACGGCGCTGTCGTCATAGGTGGTGTTGCCGTTGGCGAGGATGTTCGGGTCGGACTGGACCGCCAGGAGTCCCAGGCCCGAGGCGTAGAACCGCGCCCCGGCGGCCTGGGCCGCGATGTTCGAGGGCTGGGCCGCCCCATAATAGAACTGCTCGTCCTGGAGGTTGCCGTTCCGGCTATAGTTGGCCGCGACGGCGGTGCCGACCCCGTTGTCCAGCGACCCGTTGGAGTTGAGCAAGGCGGTGAAGACGCCCTGGTCGTCGGCGAAGATCAGCCGGACGTGGCCGGTGACCGGGTCCACGAAGGCGATCGAGTCGTGCAGATTCGTCGAGCCGGAGACGTCGCCCGGGTTGGCCTTGAGCGGCTCGTCGAGGTAGCTCCACTTGACCCCGGTCCCGTCGTTGTTGAAGTCGACCGCGGTGGGCGTGGCGGTGGAGTCGGACGGGACGCCCCGGACGAGCAGCGTCGCGTTGATGTTGAACGGGCTGGTGCCGGAAAGGTTCGTGTTGGGCGCGTGGGTGAGGTTGAGGTACGGCGTCGGCCCGAAGGTGTTGGATGGGTAGACCACGCCCTGGGTGTTCACGGTGGTGGGATTGAGGACGTTGATCGCGCCGGCGGAATCCTGGAGGAGCTTGCCGCCGTCGTTCCGCTGGCTGCTGAAGCTGGTGAAGTTGTGGGCGTCGAAGAGGTCCGTGATGTCGACCCGGATCAGGCCCGAGGTCTTGAAGTCCTGCGAGCCGCCGAGGTAGATGAGGTTGGGATTGGTCGGATCGACCGTCATCGTGAGGTTGTAATTGCCCTCGCGGACGAAGGGATTGGCCGGATGGGGCGAGGTCGGGTCGAAGCTGTTGGTTTGCAGGTTGTCGTTGGTCGGCGTGTCGATCGTCAACGCGAAGTCGTCGGGAACGTCCGAGAGCAACGCCTTGGTCCAGTTCTGGCCCCGGTCCTTGGTGACGTAGAGGCCGTTGAACGTGCCATTCGTGTTCTCGACGGCGGCGAAGAGCCAGTCCTGATAGAGCAGGTCCTCCACGACGTTGCCGGTCAGCGCCGGCTTGCCCAGGATGATCCGCCCGTTGGCGCCGTTGGGGGTGACGCCGGAGTTGCCGACGGTGGTGGCCCGCTGGGGGAAGAAGCCGGCCCCCGCGATCAGGGGATCGTTGCCGAGCTGGCCGGCCACCAGGGTGAGCCCCTGGCCCCGGTTGGTGCTGGAAAAGACGCCGAGGCCCTGGAACGCCGCGTAGATGATGTCGACGTTGCCCGTGGTGGGGCTCTTGCTATTGAGGTCGAGGGTGATGTCGGTGGCCGTCCCGGCTTTCAGGAGGGTCCAGGTGGCCCCGGTGTCGAGGCTCCGATAGAGGCCACCGGTCGGGCCGCCCAGCGCGGCGTAGACGATCACATTGCCGTTGGGGAGCGGCGTGGGGTCGACCACGACCTTGTACGTGGTGTCGCCGATGAACTTGTGGTCGCGGGCCGGTGAATTCATCGGCAGCGAGTTGCCCGAGGCATCGACGTTGACGCTGCTATCCAGGAGCGTGAAGGTCTGGCCGCCGTCGGAGGATCGGAGGAAGCCGACGCCCCGGCCGGCCGGGCCGCCGAAGTTGGCGTACGACGTGCCCGAGCCGCCGTAGGGATAGGTCGCCTGAGCGAACCCGGTCCCGGCGATCAGGATCGACTGGCTGGGATCGCTGTTCCGGCCGTAGACGGCGATGCTGCCGATGTCCAGGCCGAAGTTGGGGCCGAAGTCGGTCAGCGGGACGTAGGTCGGGCCGCTCGGGGCGCTGGTGAGGAAGTTGTTGGTCTTCCAGATCCCGCCGCTGGCCGCGGCCACGTAGACCGTGTTCCGGGTCGTGTCGGAGGGGTCGTAGGCGATCGAGGCCACCGGCCCGGCCAGGGTCCCCCGCTGCCCGGGGGTCACGGTCACCCCGGCCGGGCCAATGGCGGTGAAGGTGTCGTTGGCCAGCGGGTTGGAGGGGGCGATGTTGAAGATCCGGAAGTCGACGGTCTGGCGGTCGGCGACCGGGTCGCCCAGGCCGCTGGCCGGCTGCGGCTTCCGGAAGGTCAGCGAGAAGCCCAGGAGAGTCCCGGTGGTGACGGTCCCCCGGTCGTCGATTTCGAGCTTCCAGGTCCCGCCCGCGTCGGCGCCGGCCAGGTTTCCCAGCGGAGTCTTGGGCGTGAACCGGCCGGCGAAGTGATTCCCGGCGTTCTGGACCGACGCGGCGGCCTTGTCGTCGAAGATCGTGTTCCGGAAGTCGGTCGTGCCGGCGCCCACGAAGGCGAAGAGGTCGATCCTCTGACCGTTGGGGGCGATCAGGGTGGCCGAAAGGTCGCTGTCACTGGCCGAGGATGACCCGTTGTTCGGGTAGGCGATGTTCACCTGGACGGTCAAGCCGCCGGGCTGGATCAGGAAGTGGTCCGGGACGACCAGCGAGGAGACCAGCGGCGCGTTGGTCGCCGGGGCCCCGTTCGTGGTGACCGCCGAGAGGGGGACGATGGCCACCGGGACGCCCTGCGCCTGGTAGGTGACCGGCGTGGTCGAGAGCGACCCGGTGTTGGAGGTCCCCTTCAGGACGTCGACCCCGGCGTTGAGGTTCGGGTTGGCACCGGCGCCCAGCAGCGCGAAGCCGGCGACGGGGGGCGGGGCTGCCGGGTTGAACTGGCTGGGGTCGGCCCCGAGGATCCCCGCGCCCAGGGTCACCGCGTAGGTCCCGCTGAGCTGCTGCGTCGGGAACGAGACCCGGTAGGAGGTGGCCAGGACGACGCCGTTGTTCCCCGTGGTCGGATTGAGGGCCGTTACCGAGATCCTCGGCGTGGCGATCAGCGACCAGGAGTTGAGCGTCGCCTCGTTGGCCAGGCCGTGGGCGTAGTTATCGACGATCCGGAGGGTCCAGATCCCCGGGGCCGACTTGCCGTTGAGGACGCCGTCGAGGGACTTGCCTTGGAGCGAGGCCAGCGTCGCCGAGCCCGGGTGTGCCACGGGCCGGTAGGTCAGGGTGTAGGGCGCCACGCCGTTGCCGATCACGATCGGCGCGGTGGTGCTGAACGACGTGTTGGTGAAGTTCGACCCGCTGCTGGTGATGTCCGAGGCCAGGAACAGCGGGACGACGGTGCCGTCGGGCGCGATCAGGTAGGTCGAATAATCGCCGTCGATGGGCGAGGTGACGTTGATCTTGACGGCCAGGTCGGCGATCGTGAACGTCCCGCCGAAGCTGGGGACGGTCAGCGGCGTATCCAGGAAGCCGTTATCGGGGACCAGCGGCGTGGCCGAGAGCGACCACGAGTTGAGCCGGTTGGCCGGGACCGGCCGGCCCTGGGCGTTGGTGGCCGCCGAGGTGTCGGTGATCACCAGCCGCCAGGTCCCGTCGAGGATCTTCCCGCGGAGCGCCCCCAGCGCGCCGGGCTGGCCGGTCGGCTGGTAGATCAGGCCGTAGGGGGCCTGCCCGGAGGCGATGGGGTTGGTCAGGCCGTTGGCGCCCGGGGCGTCGCTGAAGGTGGTGTTGGAGAAGTTGGCGCCTCGGGCCACGCCGGCGGGGACCAGCGGGACCATGGTCCCGTCGGGGGCGATCAGCGTCAGGGCCAGGGTCGAGTCGTCCGGGTCGGCGATGTTGACCGTGACCTGGAGGTTGGAGATGGTCAGCCCGGTCGCCGAGATGTTGAGCATCGAGACCGTCGGGGTGGCGGCCCCCCGGCGGATCGGCCCGAGGTCGGTCGAGGAGAAGGTCCGGGCGACGTTCGCGTTGAAGGTCTGGGGACCGGTGATTGGCCCGGCCGGCCCGATGATGTTGAGGACCTGTTGCGGGGTGACCGAGGCGACCTGCACCTTCCGGTCGAAGTTGACGACGACCGAATTGACCTGGTCGTTGAGGATCAGGTTGTTGTCGGTCCCGCTGGTCGTGGTCCCATTGACCCCGGTGACGGTCGTGGTGGTGACGTGCGGTCCGGCGACAATCAGCGGGAGCGAGTTGCTGGCATACGGGCCGGGCGGGAGCCCGGGGCCGGAGAAGGTGACCGGGCCGGTCGGGGCGGGCATCGGCGTGACGAAGTCGTCGCCGGGCGTCAGGCCGGTGAACGGCGTGGTCTCGGGGTCCTGGCCCGGGGTCCCGTCGGAGTTCTGGTCCATCGCGTTGCCGTTGGGCCCGGTCGCGAGGACCCGGAGCGAGAAGCCCTGGAGGACCCCCTTGTCGCCGGCGCTCCCGCCGGTGATCCGGAGCTGGTACTGGCCGTCGACCGCCTGGCCGACCAGCCCGGTGGGCAGGTTGAAGACCAGCGTGTAGGTCTGGCCGTTCTGCGTCACCGAGGGGGAATTCAGCGGGAAGACCCGCGTCGACCCGGGCCCGACCAGCGAGACCGTCAGGTCGCCGTAGTTGGTGTCGGTCAGCTTGAGCGTGAGCGTCCCGCCGGTGACCGACTTGCCGGGATGGCCGACCAGGGTGAGCGACGAGCTGGCCGTGGCGGTTCCCGTCAGCGGCAGAGGGACCTGGGGCGACAGGGCGTTCTCGGTGATCGTCGAGGGGGCATTGCCCGTCCCCGCCCCGAGGACGTTCCGGATCCGGTCGGACAGGTTGGGCCGGACGATGTAGCTGTAGGTCCCCACGCCGGTCGGGACGCCGGTGCTGGGGTCGGTCGGGTCGAAGGTGACCCGGAAGTTGGTGGCGCCGAAGTTGCCATTATCCAGCGGGACGATGTCCGTGACCCGGAGCCCGATCGGGACCCCATTGAGCTGGACCGCGAACCCGACGAAGGTCCCCGACTGGCCGGGCGAGGAGATCTGGAGATAGTAATTGCCGTCGACCGAGCCGCCGAGCATGTTCGCCGGCAGGGCGACGGTCTCGTTCAGCGAGGTGGTCCCGGCGGTGGTGGGGACGACGAACGAGTGGCCGCTGGGGGCGACCAGCCGGACCGTCACCTGGCCGAGGTCGGAGAAGTTCGCCAGGACGACGTGGACCGTCCCGTCGACGACCGGGACGTTGGGGTGGCCCGAGAGGCTGAATGTCGTGTTATAAGGCGTTGGGCCGAAGAAGCCGGCCACCGGCGTCGAGGGGACGTTGAAGCCGACGGTCGGTCCGTAGGGGTCCTGGTAGTAGACCCGGACGTCGCCGGTCCCGATCGGCTGCCCGGTGCTGGCCAGGCCGTCGCCCTGGAACGTGGCCGGGTCGATCGGCCGGTCGAAGGTCAGCAGGATGGTGTTGGCCACCGGCGAGCCGTCCACGGCGCTCCGCGTGGCGTTGGTCGAATCGCCCGGCTCGCCGACCGGCCCCATCGTCCCGGAGATCACCCGGGGGCCGGCGGCATCGGTCAGGATCGACGAGCTGATGAAGAGCTTGGGCGCGTTGGTCTTGTTGCCCCGATTCTGGTTCGAGGACCAGACCGGGATGATCTTGCCGCCAGCCACGGCCAGGCCCTGGTGCTGGCCGAAGCCGAAGGGATCCTGGACCGAGCCGGCCGACTGGTTGTCCGGGACCGGGCCGAGGTTGACCGTATTGCCGGTGATCGCGTCGGTCGCGGTGTTGGTCCGATTGGCGTAGGTCTCGGGGGCGAACGACTGGCCGCCGTCGTTGCTCACGGCCAGGTAGGTGGCGACCCGGGCCCGGGCCGGGTCATTCCGGGCGTCGAGGAAGCTGACGACCACGCCGCCGGTGGACTGGTCGATGGCGACCTGGGGTTCAAGCTGGGGCCGGCCCGAGGGGACCCCCGCCGGGCCCCTCGGCGAAGCCTCGCTGAAGCCGTCGGCGATGGCGTTGTCGTCGTTGACCTGGACGCCCGTGTTGGAGGACCCGAAGAAGCCGCCACCGGGGAACGCATTCCAGGTCTGGCCGCCGTCGTCGGAGGCCACCAGGAAGATGTCGGTCTGGTCCTGGGGGACCGCCGTGAACCCGCTGTAGCGACCGGTGTAGGCGACGTAGATCCGCCCCTGGTGCGGGCTGTAGGCCCCCAGGGTGTTGTCGATGGCGACCTTGGGGGTCGGCAGGATCGGCGGGGCCTGGACCGCCGAGTTGGTCACCCGACCGGGGTCGGCACTGACGCCGGTCGAGTAAATGAAGGTGGTGGGTGTGCCAGGAACCTGCGGGTTGATGTTGGGAGTGGTGACGGTGATCTGGGTCCGGAAATCGGCGACGACCGTCTCCCCGAGGGTCGCGCCGGTGGCCGCGTTGAAGCCCGGGTCGTTGCCCGAGGTGAAGTCGAGCGCCGCGGTCTGGACGTAGGAGCCGGTGGTCCCCGCGTCGTTCTGGGTGACCGTCAGCCGGATCGTCCACTGGCCGTTGAGCTGGCCGGCGGTCAGGCCGTTATAGGCGGACAGCGACCCGCCCACGGGCCGGTAGTGGCCCAGGTACGGGTTGGCGGCGCTGTCGTCGGTGATCCGCCGGATCGCCTCGCTGTCGAAGACGGTTCCCGGGCCCGCCCCGAAGCCGCCCCCGGTCGTGTTGCCGAGGTTGGTCCCGCTGATGGCCTGGGCGCCCGGAATGGCCGTCCCCGATCCATCGACCCCGGCCTGGAACAGGGTCACGCTCGGGGCGGGCTGCCCGTTGATCGTCAGACCGGTCGGCGGGATCAGGGTCGCCTGGACCTTGGAGAGGGTCGGGAAGGCGATCCGGAGCGTGACGTCGAGGTTCTGGAGCGTGGTGAACTTCGGGTCGGTGATGTTGACGTTGAACGTGAGGTCGGTGTTGACCGCCGTGTCGGGGCCGCTGGCCGCCTTGGCCGGGATGGCGATGGGGATGGGGATCTGGCCTCCGCCGGTCGGGGTGAAGTGCGCGTCGGCCCCGCCGAGCTGGTCGACCTGAGAGACGATCCGGTCGTAGGGAGTCGGCGCGGTCGCCCCGGTCCCGTAGTCGTCGTAGACGATCGAGACCTGACCGCCCTGGACTCCGGGGTCGCTCGGCGTGAGCGTGCCGGCGACCCGCCCCTGGCTGATCGCGAGCGAGGGCTCGACGTAACGGGCCTTGCCGGAATGGTTGCCGCCCTGATTGACGTTGGAGGTGTCGTCGACGTAGGCGATGTGGGTGAAGTCCTGCCCTCGGTCGGACGAGGAAACCATCCGGATCGTCTGCGAGTTGAAATTGCCAATCGGGCCGGACTTCGGGCCGCGGTTGGTGTCGGTCGAGGCCCAGGCTACGTAGACGTTCCCGGCGGAGGGGTCGGTCTGGGTGACCGTGTTCCCCTGGGCGTTGACGTCGGAGAAGGAGGCCAGATTGTTGTCGACCGCCAGGACCGGATTGGTCGCCGCGTCGCTGCCGTTCCAGGAATAGACCGGCTTGTTCGTCAGCGTCTGGGTCGGCGTGGAGCCCGCCGACGCATTGGTGAAGTCAAACCGCTGGAGGTCGATGACGCCCGAGGACCCGTCGGTCGTGGTCGAGGTCAGCAGGTAGGCGTTCTCGTTGCGGTCGAAGGCGACCGAGGCGTCCGAGGTCAGGTGGAAGAAGAACGGCCCGCCCATCTGACTGATCGAGAAGTTCGACTGGACGTTGGCGCTGCCGGCGCCGGATTGGGTGAAGCCCAGGGCTCGCCAGCTCACGCCGCCGTTGATCGAGTAGGCACCCTCGACATAGCTGGTGACCTGCCCGTTGCCCGGCTGATTGGCCGTGTCGTTGACCACCCAGGCGGCAATCAAATTCTGCGGATTGCTCGGGTCGATCGCCACGCTCGGGCTGTTGGCGCTGGCCGTGCTCGACTTGTTCGTCGAGACCAGGTTGGCGATCGAGGACGCCACCGGGGTCGGCAGGTTCGAGAGCAGCTCGCGGCGCTCCAGGGCCTCCAGCGACGCCCGCCGGAGGTGCGACCTCGACGACGAGGGGCCGGGGCGGGCCCCGACCAGCTTCCGGCCACGACTGCCCAGCGAATCACCCTCGGTATCAACCCGGCGCATGTCTGGTTCTCCGCAAAGGCTATGTCTGAGCAACGCCGCGCGAGGCGTGCGATGGGGGGGGAAAGCGTACTGGCAAGTCCGATGAGTCAGGGAGTTACGATCTCTAAGAGCATGGAAGCCTGGATGGGCTTACGTCAAGACTCTTGCGGTGGAGGTCGATCTCGGGGCGGTCCAACCTGGACTGGCTCCCGCCTCATCGATCGGCCCAATTATCTACTATCACGCAACGATGCTATCCATCAAAGTTTAGCCAGTCAAGCGTCTACATCGTCGAATTGGTAAAAGACTTTAAGACGCGGACCGGACAGATGCGACCGGGACTTCGAGGGGCGGGAGTCGGCCGGGCCTGCCGCCCCCGACGGAGTCAATCGGGGTGACGCAAACGGGCGTCACCCGGACCGGGGCCGGTCGGGTGAGCGCGGTGAATCGATCTCTGGGTCCTTGGTGCGATCCCTCGGGGGCAATCCTGGGAGATGGCCGGCGAACGTCGCCGCGATCGGTCGACCGAGCCCGGGCGACGGGAGAACCGTCGTCCAGGCGATGGCCATTGGGAACGATCCGGAAGGGGCCTCCATGGCCCGAACGCCTCGCCGACCGGGTGCGGCGAGGTCTCCGAACTATTATGCCCGATGATTCGACCGCTCGTAAAGAATGCCGTCGCCTCGACCGGGCCTCAGGCCCGGACCACCCGGCCGGCCGGTGCCGGGACTCCCCGGGGCGTGCCCCGGGTCTCCACCACCAGCACCGAGCTTGCCACGATCCACGCCCAGTCGTCTGCCGAATGGTCCGTCACGATCACCACGGAGTCCCTGGTCCCCAGGTAATCCGCCGTCAGCTCGCGGCTCTCACGCCTGAGCCCCCGGAGCCGCGACCGGTGGCCGCCCCCCCTGCCCCGTCAAGGCGACGCCCCCAGGGTCCGCCGGAGCCCCTGCTCGAAGTCGACCTCCGGGGCATAGCCCAGCGTCGCCCGGGCCCGATCCAGACTGGCCTGCGAGTCGCGGACGTCGCCGGCCCTGGGCGGGCGGAACTCGGGGGCGAGGTCCGTCCCCAGGGCCCGGTTGAGCGCGACCACGAGGTCGAGCAGGCTGATCCGCCGACCGGTCCCCACGTTGAGAGCCTCGCCCCCCAGCGGCCCGGGTGCGTCGAGGGCCCGGAGGTTGGCCTGAACCACGTTGGCCACGTAGGTGAAGTCGCGGGTCTGCGACCCGTCGCCGAAGATCACCGGCCGGGTCCCCGCCGCCATCGTCCGGGCGAACAGCGAGATCACGCCGCTGTAGGGGCTGGAGGGATCCTGCCGGGGCCCGAAGACGTTGAAGTAGCGGAGGCTCACACCGTCCAGGCCCATGGTCCGGGCGTAAACGCGGACGTAATGCTCGCCGGCGAGCTTGCCGGCGGCGTAGGGGCTGAGCGGCAGCGGCATCATCGCTTCATGCTTGGGCAATTCAACGGTGTCGCCATAAGCACTGCTGGACGCCGCGAAGACGAATCGGCGGGCACCGGCGGCCCGGGCGGCTTCGAGCAGGTTGATCGTCGCGGTCGGCCCGCTGGCGTGCGAGAGCAGGGGCTCGGCGACCGAGCGGGGGACGCTGGGAATGGCCGCCTGGTGGAGGACCGCGGCGACGCCCTCGGCCGCTGCTCGGCAGACCTCGGGGTCGGCCAGGTTCCCCTGGATCCACTCGTAGGAGTCGCCGAGATGGGCGAGGTTCCGGCGGTGGCCGGTGGCCAGGTTATCGACGACCCGGACTCGATTGCCGCGAGCCAGCAGGGCCTCGGCCAGGTGCGAGCCGATGAACCCGGCCCCGCCGGAGACCAGGACCAGCTCATCAGGATTGCCCGCCATGACCCTCCGCCCCCCTCGTCGCTGGATGACCGACCCGAACGAGAGGCGAGTCTATCCCAGCGGTGGGACCTTTCCAAGGACCGCGAGACCCGGCCCCGGCCTGGAATCGGATCAATCTGGGCTAGGCACGGTCGCCGCGACCCGCTATGAATAGAGGTGCGCTGTAGAGCACCGGTAGCTCGCCAGGCTCATAACCTGGAGGTAGGTGGTTCGATTCCGCCCGGCGCAATCATCGGATCGGACCTGACGGCCACCGCGAGGTGGCCGTCCCCGTTT
>JAABUV010000174.1_pt1 | contig 94489 bp, 70 predicted proteins | sample 5559971 | NCBI WGS metagenome assembly JAABUV01 (sample SAMN10711881, study PRJNA513362) | rock metagenome | isolation source: Antarctica rocks | place: Antarctica: Victoria Land, Knobhead nord | collected 2015-12-19 | reverse complement strand
TGGGCGGACTCCCATGGGATGGGGCGGGAGGGCGATGGGGGGAGGTCGAGGGAGGTATCGGGCGGGGGTGCGAGGGCGGAGGTGACGATATGGACACCGTTGCCGGAGGCGGTCGCGTGAAGGAGGATGCAGGCCACGGGGTGAACGTGGTTCGCGGCGCCGGCGCGGGCGTCTGGAGTGGGGGTCACGATGGGGGCGGGAGGCTGATCGGCTTTGTCCGCTGGTGCGGGGGGTGCGTCGGCTTCGCGGGAGAGGAGGATGGAGAGGTTGTTGCCTGCGAGCAGGGTGCGGATGCGGCTGGCGAGGGCGAGGGTGATGTCCTTCTCGACGAGGTTGTTGGGCAGGTGGGCGCCGGGGTCGGAGCCGCCGTGGGCCGGGTCGAGGAAGATGAGATTGTGGTTGACGTAGGGAGGGGCGGGTCTGGCGGCGGGGACTGCGGGGGGCTTCTGTGTGGGCGTCTTGGGCCTGGGTGCGGGGGCGGTGGGTGCGGTGGGCGTGGGTGTCTGGGCGAAGGTGGCGGTTGTGGCGGCGAGCAGGAGCGAGGCGACGGCTTGGCGGGAGGGGACAGTCACAGAGCTTAAGGTTTGCTGGTCAATTCTATCCGGCGCTCGAAACAGTGTTCCCGGTTTGTGTTCGCTTTCAGGTTTCTCTTCGTGTGCCGATTTTCTCGCTGCTGTTCGGGGAACGTGATGGCGCGATGCGAGATCCTGTGCGGGCCACTGGCCGGGCGGGTCGTCTGGCTGCTCGTTTGGCGGGCTTGTGGGGCGACTCGTCAGGCGTGGTGGCCTGGCCTGGGGACGGCGCGGAGGCTGAAGCTCGCGATGGCCGGGGGGCTCGAGTCTGGACGGAGCTCCAGGGTGCCGAGGGCCTCGGTCTGGGTAGTCTGGTCGCGGAGACGAAAGACGAGGACGCCGGGCTGGACCTCTTTGGCAGAGAGGAGGGCGAAGCCGCCGGTCTGCTGGCGGAGCTCGATCTGCGCGGCGGCAGCGGGGGCGAGCGCGACGGTGGGAAGAGCGCTGCTGAGCGCGGGGTAGCTCCCGTGGTTGAAGGCGGCGAGCCAGCCGTAGAGGATGCGGCCGGCGGGGGTGTCGGGGATGAGGCCGGCCTGCTCGCCGAAGCGGGGCAGGTGAACGATGACGAAGGGGTGGACGTCGCTGACGTGGTCGCCGTGGCGGGCGGGGGTTGGGGCGTCGGCGGGGTCGCCGAGGACGATGGTGTCGACTTCGTCTTTGTCGTCTTTGTTGTCTTTGTTGTCAGGGGGCGGGGTGGCGGTGGGTCCAGAGGCGGAGCGGGCGGTGCCGGGGGTGCCGGCGCCGGGGTGTTGCCGGCCGTTGTGACCCAGGGCGTAGACGACGGAGGAGAGGGCGAAGATGGCGGCTACGGTGGCGAGCAGGATGGCTTCAGGGCGGATGGGCTGGGTGCGGGTGAGATAGAAGGTGGGAGCGGTGGGAGCGGCGGCGGGGAGGGGCTGCTGCATAGCCTGGGTGATCCTTCTCATCTTCGTGACTCTGGTGGTGCTCGTGGTGCTCTTGATTCCTTGGTACTCTGGGCGGCCGGGCGAGATCAGTTCCTGCGGGTTCGGCTGCCATGATCAGTGTAGTGCGGTCCGGGGGAGTCGACAGGGTGGAGTGGGCGAAGGGCAGGATCGCGGAGAAAGTAGCGGGTCTCCCCTCGCCGGAGGTGACTGGGTGAGGAATGGAGGGCCACAGACGCTGGAGCGCGGTTCCTTCGCCTATGCCGCTGGTCTTTCCTCAAAGCCTTGAGGCACGCCCCGACAACCGGAGTTGTCGTGGCTAAAAGACTACCGCTTCACCACTAAACAGGCGTAACCTTTCAAGCAGTAAGCGTAGTGGAGGGGCCGAATGCGCAATGTCTCTATGGTGGCACTTCTGATTCTGGCAGGCACCAGCATGTCAGCACAGAAGGACAAAAACAACCAGCCGACGGTCCTAATCGTGCAAACAAGTAGCAATTGCCCGGTTAGTTTTGGAGCCAATCTAAGCGGTCGCGCCGTGGTGCGCTCTGCTGATGATGCAAAGATAGACAGCTCCGCACAACTCCTTGAACTTTCGTTCGTTCCTCTGGATACTCCGTCCATCAAGAACGCTGGAATCATAGTCCACGGCCTTTCCCAGAAGGGCCGGCTATTGCCCGTTCATAACTCGCCTGCGGAAGATGCGTTTCAAGCTTTCCAACTGCGCCGCTTAGCAGGCGCGACAAGCTTGAATGGAGCTGATGTGTGGATCACAAAGGTTACTGCCGCACAGTGGGTAGAAATCACGGATTTGGAGTATGTGGACGGCTCTTCATGGCATGCCTCGAAGAATTCTCTATGTCATGCAAAGCTGAGCGGTTTTAAGCTTGTTGATGCGGCCATCCAGTAGCGCTGGAACTTAACACCCCTCTGCTCCTGGCTGATCGTCGGCGAAGAGTCTTGCCCGCCTCGCGGCGACGGCTGGAATTATGGCAGGTTGAGCGGAGCTGACCATCCCTGATCCTGCCCAGATTATGTTGTATTTACTGAAACGGTCGTTTCAGGTAAGGACAGAAAATCGGTTATCCAACTAGTTCTTCATGGCTTCAAGCGGTAGCGGAGCGCAGCGAACGAGTGGAGGTCTGTGATTTGGGAGGCGGTCGCGCTTGCGCGCGAGGTCCCACTCATGGCGTGATGCTGCCATGAATGGGGCACCCGCCTTTGGCTTGGCGGTGCGAGCGGATGGGTCACTTGGGTGGCGGATCTGCGGGGAGAAAAGCGGGTCCCTCGCTGCGTTCAGGATGGCATGTGAATTGTAAGAGGGATGACGAGTTTGGCAAGAGGGCTGGCAGTCGAGCAAGAGGGCTGACGAGGCAGGCAAGTGGATAACGAGTCATCGTTATTGGCGATGGGACACGGTAATTTAGTCGAGGGCGTAGATGGCGAGGCCGCTGAGGAGTTTGGGGTAGAAGTCGGTGGACTTCTGGGGCATGACCTCGCCGGAGAAGGAGATGTCCTTGAGCTGGTCGAGGGTGACGGGTTTGGTGAGGAAGGCGATGTTGGCGTCCCCGTTCTTTACCTGGGCGACAGCTTCGGAGGGGTCGCGGAGGTAGCGAAGGTTTTTGAGATCGCGGATGGAGTCGGGGTCGAGGTCGAGCAGCTTTCCGAGCAGGATGGAGTGGAGCTGGACGACGTCGAGCTGGCGCTGGCGGGGGGAGAGGCGCCGAAGCTCGTTTGCCATGATGTCGGACTTCGGTTCGAGGAGGAAGTTGCCGACGATGGTTGCGGCGAGGAAGGCGACGCCATGGGTGCGATCGAGGGCGGAGAGGGCATCGCGCTCCGAGGAGGGTAATTCGGTGACTTTGAAGAACGCTGAGGCCTTGATCATGAAGTCGGGGGAGGAGAAGCCTTCGAGGCCGAAGACGACGCGATGGGTGGGGAGGATGGTGATGCCGGGCGCGTCCATGTTGACGAAGGTCATCATCATGGCGGCCTCGGGGTAGGGGGGTGAGGGGAGCTGGGGGTGGCCGGTGTCGTCGGCGAGGGCGGAGGGGGACTCGTCGTCGTGCGGGTCGCGGCGGTTGAAGGGGAGGTTGAGCTGGGCGGAGCGCTCCCGGGCGTAGGCGACGGAGGTCTCGTAGCGATGGTGGCCGTCGGCGATGATGAGTTTCTTGTCGGCCATGGCGGTGACGATGAGGTTGATGAGGGTTGGATCGGTGAGCTTCCAGACGCGGTGAATGACATCGTACTCGTCGGTGATGGAGAGGTCTGGCGGGTTGGAGGCGGTGCCGGTGACGGCGTTGTTTGCGGCGCCGGCAACCGGGCTGCCCGGGGCTCCGAAGATGAGTTTTTCGGCGGTGAAGGCGGGGTCGGAGTAGAGCATGTAGATCTGCTCGCAGAAGGCGCGGGTGGCTTTGAAGAGGGCGAGGCGGTCGGACTTGTGCTTGGGAAAGGTCTGCTCGTGGCGGTAGACGACCTTGTCAGCGTAGTCGTAGAGGTGACCGAGGGCGATGAAGCCGCGACGCTCGCGGGTCTCGGGAGCACCTCCAGCTGCGCCGGTGCCGGGAACCTTGTAGGTTTGGGAGTAGCCGTAGAGTGCGGGTTCGGCCTCTTCGACGAGGATGTGTTCCCGGCGCCAGTCGCGGAGGTACCCGGCGGCGCGGGTGTAGACGTTGTCCGTTTTTCCGTTGACTTCGTGGTCGGAGTCGCCGGGCTCGTGCTTGCCGAGGATGACCCGGACGAGGTTGTAGGGGCTGGCCTCGTAGTAGCGCTGCTGCATTTCGGGGGTGATCTTGTCGTAGGGCTGGGTGACGACGTCTTCCATGCGGACGCGGCTAGTGTCGTAGCGGAGGGCGCGGAAGGGATAGATGCGGGCCATTGCGGGTTGGGCTCCTGGGCGGTTGGTTCCGTTGGTGTGACCGGTTCGGCGATGCGACGGTTCGGCTTAATTGTACGGGCGATGGTGGACTGATCGTGTTTGGAACATCAGGTCAGTTGGCCCGGGTGTAGGCGTCGTAGTCGCCGGAGCTGCGCAGATAGCGGAAGTGCTGCCAGAGTTGCGTGAAGGAGGGATCGCGCAGGAACCAGGCGAGGAGGTTGTCGTGACGATCTTCGAGCTGCTGGCAGTGGACCTCCGGGGACTGGCAGCGGGCGATCAGGATGAGCCGCGGCTGCCAGCGGTTGAGGTCTTCGAGCATCCAGGCGTGCTGCTGGCGATCGAGAGCGGCGAGCCGCTGAGGCGGGATGGTGTGCTTTGGGGGGATGCGCCCGGGATCTTCGTTGCGGAGGATGGCGGGCAGGGTCCAGAGATTGTTGGTGCGCTGGGCCCAGAGGAGGTGGTAATGGTCGATGGGCACCAGGGTGTCCTCGACGGAGGTGGTGAGGATGGCGACGGGTGTGCCGGGGGGCAGGTCCGCGAAGAAGGCTGGGTCGGGTGAGGTGATGGTGGTGGAGCGGTCCGCGTGCAAGGGTGAGCTAAGGGAATAGCCGCTGAAGTGGAGAGTAAGGGCGACGGCGAGGATCGCGGTGATGAAGGCTGTGCGCGGGAGCCAGGGGGAGTTGGCGAGGGTGAGGACAGGGGAGGGATTGAGGAGGGCTGGGGGGGCTAGAAGCTCGACGGCGAGGGCGGAGGCGAAGAGGCTGATAGCGGGGATCTGCTGGTAGTACCAGCCGGTTCCCTGGAGGTAGTAAGCGGCCGTGGCGGCGATGGCGGCGGCGAGCAGGAGAGTCGATGCAGGGCGGAAGGGGGAGGGCCGGGCGGAGGTGCGTCTGAGCGCAAAGAGGATGAGGGTGAGGGCGGCGAGCAGATGGAGTTGGGGAGCCTGGGCGAGGAGCTGGAGTGGGGTGAGGTGTCCGATGGCCCAGTAGGTGTCGCGCAGGGTGGGCAGGGCGAGGGTGAAGTAGGCGGGGGTGAAGCGGCGGATGAGCAGAAGAAAGGCGAGGCCGGAGAGGAGGAGAATCAGGGGCTCGGGGCGGAGAAGGCTGGGTATGGAGGGGTGGATGGAGTTCAATACAGGGGTCTCTCCATTGCCCCCTCGGTTCGCTACGCTCTCTCGGGGTTCGGTGGAGATGACGGCGTTTGGCGGGTGGGCTGCGGTCGAGAGGGCGGGGTGGGATTTAAGGAAGAAGAGGCGGGTGAGTTCGACGGCTATGGGGATGAGGGCCTGGTGGGGTTTGAGGCAAATGCCGATGGCGGCGAGGAGCGCGGAGATGGTGCGGAGGAGGAGGTCCTGGCGGTGATGGGTTACGCGCCCGGCGCTGCTGGTGCTGCGGTCGTCCAGAGCCGCGGCCAGGATGTAGGGAAGGCAGAGGATGGCGGTGAGGTGGTCGCGCTGGCCGAAGTCGCGGGCGGGGGCGATGGCGAAGATGCAGATATAAGCGAAGGCTAGCCAGGTGGTCTGCATCCGGGTGATGCCCGGGGAGAGACGGCGGAGAAGGTGGAGCGCGAGAGAGGCACTGGCGGCTTCGGCGAGGAGGACGAGAAGCTTACCGACGGCGGAGGGTGAGAGGTGGAGGTGTTCGCCAATAAAAACCGGGATGGCGGAGAGCCAAACGATGAGGGGGGGATTGGAGTCAAAGAGGGTGGGGCCGTAGACGGCGGCGCCGTCAAGCCAGCGCTGGCCCATGAGAAGGAACCAGAGCTGGTCGTGCCCGGCGGCTGGAAGCAGGGAGAGAAGGGCCGCCATGGCAGCTGCGGCCACGACAAGGATCTCCAGGGTTTTGATGGGATGGGCCCCGTGCCCCAGTAAACGGGCGGAAACCGACGGGGAGGGTGTAGTCTGCGGGCGAGGGTCGGCGGGAGAGCGAGTGAAAGCGAGCGCTTCCGGGACCGGCTGCAAGGCTTCCGGTTGTTTGGGGGCAGATTGCGGCGCTGGCACAGGGTCATTATGCGATATACGGGTGAGCAAAGAAAACGGACGAGCGGGGCCAAATCGATTGGCTGGCTGATGGCCCTGGTGATTTTGTGCGGAATTTCGGGAGGTCGCCTGGCGGCCCAGGAGAACCCGCTCAGCAACGTCCATACGGCGACGCCGCCCCCACCGCCGAAGACGACTGAGGACGGAAAGGCGGCGGAGGGAAAGGCGGGAGAGTCGAAGCCGGGGGCGGAAGGGGCTGGGAATGCCGCGGCGAACGCGGGCTCGCGAAGGGACGCGAAGATCCGGGTGAATGTGAACCTGGTGCTGGTGCCGATGACGGTGACGGACTCGATGAATCGCCTGGTCACTGGGCTGGACAAGGAGAACTTCCAGATTTTCGAGAACAACCAGGGGCAGGTGATCAAGAGCTTCTCGACCCAAGACGCTCCGGTGACGATCGGGATTGTGTTCGATCTGAGCGGGAGTATGTCGTCGAAGTTTGTGCGGGCGCGAAAGGCGCTGAGCGAGTTTCTGCGTACCTCGAACCCGCAGGACGAGTTCTTTGTGGTGGGATTCAACGACCGGCCGGCGGTGATCGTCGACTTCACGAGCGAGGTGGATGACGTCGAGGCGAGGATGGTGATGTTGAAGCCGCAGAACCGGACGGCGCTGATCGACGCGATTTATCTGGGGGTGGACAAACTGAAGCAAGGCAAGTACGACCGGAAGGCGCTGCTGATCATCTCGGACGGGGGGGACAACCGGAGCCGGTATACGGAAGGGGAGCTGCGGCGGGCGGTTCGGGAGAGCGATGTGCAGATCTATTCGATCGGCATCTTTGACCAGTACGCTCCGACGACCGAGGAGCAGCTGGGGCCGCTGTTGCTGACGGACATCTGCGAGATGACGGGAGGCCGTCTGTTCCGGGTGAACGATGTCTCGGAGTTAAGCGATATTGCGTCACGGATCAGCGCGGAGCTGCGCAATGAGTATGTGGTGGGCTACCGGCCGGAGAATATGAAGCATGACGGCAACTGGCGTAAATTGAAGGTGCGATTGGTGCCGCCGCCCGGGCTTCCACTGCTGACGGTGCACAATCGCCAGGGGTACTATGCACCTTCGGAGTAGGGTTTTGGGGCCACGATGGATTTTGCTGTTGTTGCTATCTGCTGCGTGCGGACAGGCAGGCGCGCAGCAGGGGGCGGAGGCGCAGAAGGGGGCCGATGCACAGAAGAGCACGGCGGCGGGACCGCTGACGGTGGACCGCGATCCGGTAGCGTCCCCCGATCCGGATGGACCGGCGCCAGCCGCGGGGGCGCAATCGACAGCGCCCGTGGGGACGATCGAGCGTGAGAACGGGCGGTACACCCTGCGGCAGGATGCATACGAGGTGCGGCTGAACGCGACGGCGATCGACGGCAGCGGGCGATCGGTCCAGACGCTCGAGAAGGATGCGTTTCATGTGTATGAGGACGGAGTGCCGCAGACGATCTCGTCGTTCCGGCATGAGGATCTGCCGGTCTCGCTGGGGATCCTGATCGACAGCTCGGGATCGATGTACGACAAGCGAGCGGCGGTGGACCAGGCGTCGCTCGACCTGGTGAAGCTCTCGAACAAAGAGGATGAGGCTTTTGTGGTGGACTTCTCGTGGGAGGCGTTCATCGATCAGGATTTCACGAACGATATCAACAAGCTGCAGCAGGGTCTGGGGTATATCAAGTCGAGCGGAGGGACGGCGATGTACGACGCTTTGGTGGCGAGCGCGGACTACCTCTCAAAGAATGCAAAGCGGCCGAAGCAGGTGCTGCTGCTGATTACGGATGGCGAGGATAATGCGTCGAGCGCATCGCTGGAGCAGGCAATACGGCGGATCCAGGATCTGGATGGGCCGACGATCTACTGCGTGGGTCTGCTGTTTGGGCAGGATACGGACAAACGCGAGGCGAGACATGCGCGGCGGGTGCTTGAGACATTGAGCGAGCAGACGGGCGGTGTGGCCTACTTCCCGCGGTCGATCAAGGAGGTCGATTCGATTGCGGCGGAGGTGGCCCAGGATATACGGACGCAGTACACGATCTCGTATCACTCGACCAAATCTCCGGCGCTGGGCGGGTACCGGCAGGTTCACGTGGAGGCGAAGGAGAAGGGATTTGGACGGCTGCAGGTGAGGACGCGCACGGGGTACTACCCGAAGGTGAACTCGCAGGCGAATACGGGTGCGGCGGGCATGGCGAACGGGAGTGTGCGGCCGTAGGTTGTGGACGGCTGGTGGTGTCTCCGCGGTAGTTTTGGTGGTTGTCCGGTGGGCACCGGGCTGGTGCGAAGCTCTCCACGTAGGTTAAAGCTTTTCGTCGAGGTTGAGGGATTCGATTCTGTTGTTGAGGTCTGCCTGGGCGGTTTGGCGCTGTTGTTGGAGGGTGGCGAGGTCGCGGCGGAGCGCGGCGAGGGTGTCCTCCTGCTGGTTGAGTTCGGCGGTGTAGCGTTTGGCGAGGGTGCGCTCTTCGGCACCGCCTTTGAGGGCGGCGAGGTTGTCGCGGAGGCGCTTCTGGTCTTCGACGATTCCATTGATCTCCGACTGCTTCGCGTTGATCTGTGTGTCGGCTGCAGCGACGGCGCGCTTGGCGGCGAAGACGGGCTCAAGCTGCGCGAGGAGAGCGGGGCTGGCGTTGGCGTTGCGGAGAAGGAGGGTGAGCTGGGCTTCGGTCGAATCGGTCAGCCGGAAGAACTGGTCAATGGCGTGGTGCTCGCCGATGTGGAGGCGGACGGTCTCTCCGGGCGGGGTCACGACTCGGAAGCGGTAGACGGCGGGCGTGGTCTCGGGGGGCTTCGGGTCTTGCGTGCTGTCGAGCTGCCAACCGGCGCGGACAGGCTGCTCGACGATGACGGTGCGGGGACCGGGTGCGGCGTTGTGGACGAGGTAGTCGATTACGGCGACCTCGGAAATCTGCTGCTTGAGGACGCCCCGGCTGATGCTGATGCTCCCGACGCGGCGGGTGTTGTTGGCATGGTCGGTGGAGACGCGGATGGCCTGGTCGGCGGCATAGGAGAGCAGGCGGCGCTCGTTGGGGTGGATGGGATCGAGCAGGCCTTCGCCGCCGAAGTTGCCATCTTCGACGATGGTGAAGGAGCCGCGATCGAGCGTGAGGTTAGAGGTGTTGGTGATCCAGAGGGCGCGCAGTGGACGCGGCTGCTGAGGGTTCCAAAGGGTGACGCGCTCGGATTGGATTTTGGTCTGGAGGATGGGGACGAGGGCGGACTCGTTCTTGCGGATGGTGACCGGGTCGGTGAGATTGTAGGCAAAGTAGTCGTCGAATGCGGCGGTGGTGGTGTTGGGGGTCACGGAGTTGGCGGCGGAGGTCTCGTAGGGCTGGGGCGGGGCGATGTAAGCGCCCTTTGACATTGGCCCGCCAATGGACCGTTGTGCCATGGCAGTTGCGCTAGGAGCCGTTCCCAAACCTCCAATGACCCACCCGGAACTCCACCAAGCTCTGCCCCCATTCCCGAGCCGCCGCCCGCTCCCATGCCAGACATGCCGGCGACGCCCGCGACCTGCGGAGCATTCGCTGTTGTGGTTGCCGACTCATGCGTCTGCGGTGTGAGCTGGGCGTCCTGGGCGATGGGGATCTCGGGGCGGCGGGTGTAGATGGGCTGTGAGAGCGGCTGGATGAAGCTCTGCGGGGAGCCGGCGATGAGCGAGAGCTGGACGTTGTTCCAGTCGGTGCCGGTGGTATTGTCAACCACCGACCAGCCCTGGAGGGTTGCGGTCTGGGCCGCGGTTGGCGAGGTGGTTGAGCCACTGGGAGTGTCGGTGAAGAGGATGCGGTAGGTGGACTTCCAGATGGGAACTTCGGAGAGGTAGGAGACGCGGAGGTCGCGGGCCGAGCGACTGGCCGAGGGCGCCTTGTCGAAAAGCGTGAGGTGGCGCAGGGCCTGGTTGCGGTTCCCGTCGAGCAGATGGAGGTAGCGGGTGAGGTCGGTGCGGAGAGGTGTGTCGAGGAGGCGGACGGTGGTTGCGGGTGTGAGCTCGAAGGTGCGGATGTCGCCCGATTCCGAGGCGATGGTCACGAAGTGTTTTTCGGTTGAGGGGGCGTTGTCGGTTGGCCCGGGCGTGGTGCGGACCTCGAAGGATAGAAGCCGGCCGGCGAGCGTTCCGGCGGGGGAGCGTACCTCCACACGCGCGCCGCGAATGGCGTTATAGAAGTCGATGGAGGTGAGCGACTGCAGGACGTCGTTGAGCTGGGCGCTGGTGAAGTCGATGACGACAGCCTCGTCTCCGATGACGCGGCCGGAGTGCTCGAAGAAGCCGACGCCATTTTTGTAGAGGGAGACGCGGGTGACCGGGAGTTGAGCAGCGGTGTCAGAAGACGCTGCGCGTGTGCGGGCAGGGTGTGGGGTCGCCGGTGATGACCGGGCGGGTTGGGACTGCGCGAAGGAGGAGACGGCGAGGAGGGTGGCAGAGAAGGCGAGCAGCGGATCGCGCAAGGGGACTCCAGGTGGTGTTGTGAGGTTAGACCGTTTGTGGAAGGAAATGTTCCCGCAGCGGTTGTCTGGCTCAGCGGAACGACAACAGCAGGTTCCCTTCGGGAATGACAGAAAGAAGGGCAAGGGCGACCGCAACAGCGATGGCAAGGCATTGACAATACGGATTTACAACCGAGGCGCATGGCTGAGGCAAAGTATTCGGAGATGTGATAGATCTATTAGCTCGGTGAATAGAGGAGACGGGCGCGATGGCGATGTTTGGGTTGACGGAAGAGCAGGAGCAGCTACGGAAAGAGGTTCGATCGTTTGCGGAGAGGGAGGTGGCGCCGCACGTGAGCGAATGGGACGAGAAGAGCGAGTTTCCCCATGCGACGGTGAAGAAGCTGGGTGAGATGGGCTTGATGGGCGTGATCTTTCCGGAGGAACTGGGCGGGTCGGGCATGGGTTATGTGGAGTATGTGCTGGCGATCGAGGAGCTGTCGCGGGTGGATGGGAGTGTGGGGATTATTGTGGCGTCGCACAATTCCCTGTGCGCGAATCACATCATGATCGCGGGCGATGACGAGCAGAGGAAGCGATGGGTGACCAAGCTGGCGAGCGGGCAGTGGCTGGGCGCGTGGGGGCTGACGGAGCCGGGCAGCGGAAGCGATGCGGGCGGGATGCGAACAACCGCGGTGCGCCGCGGCGACAAGTGGATTCTGAACGGGTCCAAGAATTTCATTACCAATGGGACGTACGCGGATTGTGCGCTGGTGCTGGCGGTGACGGATCGGGAGAAGGGAACGCGCGGAGGGATTTCGGGATTTCTGGTCGAGAAGGGGACGAAGGGGTATCGGCCGGGGAAGAAGGAGAACAAGCTGGGGCTGCGGGCGAGCGACACGGCGGAGCTGATCTTCGAGGATGTCGAGCTGCCGGCGGAGAACCTGGTGGGCAAGGAAGGCGAGGGCTTCAAGGATGCGATGCGGGTGCTGGATGGCGGGCGAATCTCGATTGCTGCGCTGAGCCTGGGCATGGCGCGCGGAGCGCTCGATGCGGCGATGAAGTATGCGCAGCAACGGCGGCAGTTTGGAAAGGCCATCAGCGAGTTTCAGGCGATTCAGTTCAAGCTGGCGGATATGGCGACGCAGCTGGACGCGGCGTGGCTGCTGACGATGCGGGCGGCGCAGATGAAGGATGCGGGCAAGAAGGTGACGCTTGAGTCGTCGATGGCGAAGCTGTACGCGAGCGAGGCGGCGTGCCGGATCTGCGAGGAGGGCGTGCAGATTCATGGGGGATATGGATTTATCAAGGACTATCCGGCGGAGAAGTTCTATCGCGATGTAAAGCTGTGCACGATTGGTGAGGGAACGAGCGAGATCCAGCGAATGGTGATTGCGCGGGAGCTGCTGGGGAAGGCGCCCTCGCGAGGCTAGCGCGACGGTCTTCGATCTCCATGCGGAAGTGCTCGCGTTGGGGGCGATGTGTCAGAGGCGCGGTTCGGCTTGCTGTCTTGCTCGCCAAAGAGCGCCAAGCAGCGGATCCACGACAACCCGGCGGATGGGTAGGTGGGGTAGGTCCTTGTGCAGCGCTGCGATAAGAGCGTCGCGAAGCAGGGCAACGTGCTCCATCATGCTTCCAGCGAAGGCAATCTCCGGCAGCCACCCTGAATCGCTGCATGAGCGCCGCAGCCGCGCGATCATGAGCTGGACGAGGTGTGCCATCTCCTGGGCTTCCGTTTCGAGAACAGCGAGTGCGGTGCGGTCGCCGTGCCTGGCGCAGGCGACGACTACGGGCGCGAGTTCGGAGAAGTCTGGGGCGGGAAGGCGGTTCGCGTATTCGACGAGGGCCTGCGAGCTCGGGAGCTGCCAGCGTTCGAGGACTGCATCGAGAAGGATGGTTGGCTGCTCTTCGTCGATTGCGAGGAACAGAGCTCTGAGCCCTTGTAGGCCGACGCGGTGTCCGGAGAGCTGGTCCGAGAGCGCCGGCCCCCACCCGCCGACGGTGGTGACGGCGCCATCGAGGCCGCGGCCTGCGACGTTGGATCCGGTGCCTGCGATAACCACAACGCCTGGGCCGCCGGAGAACGCGGCGTCGAGCGCGATCTCCACATCGCCGACGAGCGAGAGCGAACCGTTTACATTCCGTTCGAAGGCTGCCCGGATCCAGTCGGCGACCAGGGCTACCGATGAACCGGCGGCGCCGACGCAGGTGGAGCTCACGGACTGCATGGAGATGCCGGTGGTTGAACTGAGCTGAGCGAGGCCGGTCGCGAGATTGCGGGTGGCGGTCGCGTTATCGGTTCGCATGCGCTTGATGGTGCCGGTGCGAACACGGGCGAGCTCGCGGGTGTCATCGGCCAGCAGGTACTCGGTCTTCGTGCCACCGGCATCGACCGCGAGATAAAAGCTCACCTAATCCTCCAGAGTGGGACTGCTGCAGATTAGATCATTCGTGGGAGGGAGGCGAGGGCCCTTCAAACGCGGCTCGAAGAGAGGTGCGCGAAGCTGGTGTGCCTGTTGACTTACAGGGTGTGCCGTACATTGTTCTAGTGGAGATGTTCTAAGGGGAAAAGGTTCTAAGAGAAAATCTTTGCGCTCTGGTTCAGAAAGGCTATGCATGTTACGTGCTCTTGTTCTTGCTTGCGTTGTTCTCAGCTCGGCCGCACCGATTTGGGCGAGCGATTACACGCTGCCGGCTACGCCCTCGACGGTTGCGTGGGGCTACTATTCCAGCTCGGCGAAGCCTGCGTTGACGGTGCACTCGGGCGATACGGTCCGCATGCAGACGCTCTCGACATGCGGGTCTCCTGAGCGGCTTATCGCGGAGGGTGTGAAGGCGCAGGATATCCCGCCCTACACGGCGCCAATTTACAAGGAGGTGAAGGATAAGGGGCCGGGAGGTCATATTCTGACGGGTCCGGTGGCGATCGAAGAGGCTGAGCCGGGAGATGTGCTGGAGGTGCAGATCCTGAAAGTAGAGATCGACGCGAACTTCGCGTGTAACGGCTTCGCCGTGGGTCGAGGATTTCTGCCGATGGAGTTTCCGTACAGCCGATCCAAGATAATTCCGCTGGATCGCGAGAGGATGATCGGTCACTTCGGGCCTGGGATCGAGATCCCGCTGCATCCCTTTTTTGGCAGTATGGGAGTCGCGCCTGGAGGTGGCCGCATTGATAGCGCGCCGCCGTTTGTGCATGCGGGCAACCTGGATAACAAGGAGCTGGTCGCGGGAACGACGCTGTATATCCCGGTCGCGGCAAAAGGAGCGCTGTTCGAGGCGGGTGACGGACATGCAGGGCAGGGAAACGGTGAGGTGGATATTACCGCGATGGAGACTTATCTGAGCGGAACATTCCGCTTTGTGGTGCATAAGAAGAAGAGCCTGCTTTGGCCTCGCGCGGAGACGCCGACGTACTACATCTCGATGGGCTTCAGTAAGGATCTGAAGGAGGCGACGGAGCATGCACTGCGAGACATGATCGATTTCCTGATGGAGGAGAAGCATCTTAGCCGGGACGACGCGTATATGCTGTCGAGCGTCGCGGTCGATCTGGACATTACGCAGTTGGTGGACGGAAATGTGGGGGTTCACGCGATGTGTCCCAAGGCGATCTTCACGGCAGGCGCCCCGCAGTCGCGATAGCGGTGGCTCGGGGCTCCGAGGTCGTCGGGCAGATATCTATTCCAGGAGCTGCAGTTCTATTTTTGCTATCGCGGGGTCGAGTTGAATGATGCGGAAGCTGCGGATCTGACCGGGAGCAAGCTGGCCTGTCTTCGACGAGGCGGAGCTTGCGCCGCTCTTCCAGCGGGTGCTGAGCATGGACGTGAGCGAGGATAGATCGACGGTGGCAGCGGAGGAGGGCTGTTCCGCTTTTGCCGCGGGGAGGGTCGAGGCGCACGCAGCGATGATGCCTTCGCCGAGTTCGACGCTGGTCTGTTCGCCCTGCACGGAGAGGATGCGTCCTGTGACGATGTCGCCCTGTTTGTGCTCCGCGAGGAAGTCGTCGAGGCCTGTTGGGATCATCTGCTTGATGCTGAGGCGCAGCTGACGTTTTTCCTTGTCGACGTCGAGGACCCTGGCCTTGATGTGCTGGCCGATGCGGAGTTCGTCCGAAGGGTGATTCAGACGTTTACCCAGCGTGATTTCGCTGATGTGAACCATGGCCTGGATGCCCGAGGAGAGTTGGACGAAGGCGCCGAATGCGGTGAAGCTGGCGACCTCACCCTCGACGACGGAACCGACGGTGAAGCTGCCGGCAGCGTCGACCCAGGGGTCTCCGAGGGCTTGCTTAAGGCCCAGCGAAAGCCGCTGGCTGGCGGTGTCAATGGCGAGGATCACGACTTCGGCGGTGTCTCCCACGTTGAGCAGGTCCCCGGGTTTTCTGATCTTTTTACCCCAAGACATTTCGGAGATATGGATTAGGCCTTCGATGCCTGGTTCGAGCTCAAGGAAGGCGCCGAAATCGGTGAGGCGGGTGACGGCGCCGCGCACGCGATCGCCGACCTTGTACCGGTCGGGAACGGCAGTCCAGGGGTGCGGGAGGAGCTGCTTCATGCTGAGCGAGATGCGATGGGTCTCGGGTTCGATCTTGAGGACCTTGACCTCGATCTGTTGACCGACGGAGAGCACCTCTTCGGCTTTGCCGACGCGAGCCCAGGAGATCTCGCCGATGTGGAGGAGGCCGTCGACGCCGCCCAGATCGATAAAAGCGCCGAAGTCGGTGAGACTGCGGACGGTGCCCCCGACGGTGTCTCCGACGTTGACCTCAGAGTAGCGGCGCTCCCTGGTGGCCCGGTCTTCCGCTTCGGTAACGATGCGTCGATCGACGACGACGTCTTCGTTCGCGACGTCGAGTTTGGTGATGCGGCAGCGGATCTCCTGGCCGACGAGGTTCTCCATCTCCGCAGCGTCTCGTGCTCCGCTGCGAGACGCGGGCATGAAGGCGCGGAGGCCGATGTCGACGGTGAGGCCGCCTTTGACGACGGCGGTGACGGGGCCGACGATAACGGATTTATCGGCGAAGGCTCTCTCCATCGCCTCCCAATCCTTGGGTTGCTCCACCCGGATGCGGGAGAGCTCGTAGTAGCCTTCCGGGTTTCGGCCTTTGACCGAGACGGGGAGTTTATCGCCGACGCTTACTGTTTGACCAGCTTCGGTGAAGAGCGACAGGGGCAGGACGCCCTCAGTCTTGAAGCCGATATCGAGGAAGACGGTATCGGCAGAGACGGCAACGACCGTGCTATCGATCTGCTGGCTTTGCGGCGATCTCCGGGAGTGGCTGCGCTCGAACTCGGAGAGCAGATCTCCGAAAGACTCGGTGGGTTCGGAGGGGAGATCAGCTTGTGGGTCGACTTGTGACTCGGGGGGATTGGACACGCAGCTTGGCCGCTTTCTTGGAGGAGGATTTCCGAGATGATGATATCGCGGCGAGCACGCTGTTGGAGAGTGTGATGTATAAGGTAGCCTGCAGCCAAGGTCTAGCGGAGCGCCCTGGGATAGATGAAGGGACGGACCAAGGATGGATGGAAGATGGAGGGAAGTTTGAGCCCCGCTCGTTATGGCAAGTTTCTGATTGCGGTTGCCGGATTCGGCGGTCTGCTGTATGGGATCGACGTGGGCATTATTGCGGCGGCGCTCCTGTACCTGAGCAAGACGGTTAACCTGACGGTTGGGCAGACGTCCGTGATTGTGGCGGCTGTGCTGGGTGGCGGCATGGTGTCGTCGCTGGTGGCTGGTGTGCTTGCGGACTGGTTTGGACGCAGGAAGATGATGATCGTCAGCGGGCTATTGTTCGTCGCGAGTGTCGGTCTCATTGTGCTTTCGCAGAGTTTCACGACGCTGTTTCTGGGGCGGCTGCTGCAGGGTGTGAGTGGGGGCGTGATCGCGGTTGTCGTGCCGTTGTATCTGGCGGAGTGTCTGAGTGCGAACAGTCGCGGCAAGGGAACGGCGATCTTTCAACTGATGCTGACCGTCGGGGTTGTGGTGGCAGCGATGGCCGGGTGGTTTTATACGCAACAGGCGGAGCGTGCCATTGCGGCGGCTGCGGGCGATGCGGTGCTGATCCGGGCTGCGCAGGATCATGCGTGGCGAGGGATGTTTCTGTCGGTGATCTACCCGGGGCTGGTCTTCTTCTTTGGGACATTTCTGTTGACGGAGACGCCGCGTTGGCTGTTTCGCAAGGGACGGGTTGCCGATGCGCGAACGGCTCTCCTGCGGCTGTCTCCGCCGGATGAGGCGGAGCTGCAGATGCGCGAGATGGAGACGTTGGCGCTCGAGACGCCGAAGGAGGCGGCGACGGGCGACGCCTCCAGCGGAGGGGGGTCGCTGCTGCAGAGGAAGTTTGTCGTTCCCTTTGTGTTGGCATGTGTGGTGTTGGCCTGCAACCAGACCACGGGGATAAATTCCATCCTTGGATTTCTGGTGATCATCCTCAGGCAGGCCGGGATGAGCGCCAGCCACGCGACGCAGGGCGACGTGGTGGTGAAGCTGCTGAACTGCGTCATGACGGTGGTGGCAGTGGCGCTGGTCGATAAGAAGGGTCGCCGATTCCTATTGAGGATTGGGACCGGTGGGATCATTCTTTCCCTGCTTACGGGAGCTCTTCTGTTTCATGCGTTTGAATCGAGGCGCACCGACCTGCGGGAGAAGGTCCAGGCAGCGGTCAACGGAAATAGCCTTATGCTGCCAGTCGACGAGAGCACGTTGGGATCGGGTGAGCCGGGTCGGCCGATGTCTCTGACGGTGCTGTACACGTATGGCGCCGGCGATCAGGTTGCAACGGTTCTCAGCTCCGACAAGGATGCGGTGCTGAAGATCGCTCCTCCGGCGAAGTTGATGGATGCGCCGATCAGGATCAAGCACGCTTTTTACGGGCCGGTGCCGACGGAGAGGACGGGGTGGATGATCACGATCTGCCTAGGGCTGTTCATCTCGTTTTTCGCGATTGGGCCGGGGGTGGTGGTTTGGCTGATGCTCTCGGAGCTGATGCCAACTCGTATTCGATCCACGGGAATGGGTATCGCCCTGTTGCTGAATCAGGGCGTGTCGACGCTGATTGCGGCGCTGTTTCTACCGATGGTGGGCAACTACGGGTACTACGCCATGTTCGCTTTCTGGGCGGCGTGCACGGTGATTTATTTTGTGACTGCGACGTTTTTCCTGCCGGAGACGAAGGGGAAGACGCTGGAGGAGATCGAGATGTACTTCGACAAGGGCGAGCAGGCGCGGCTGGCGCAGGACGTTTAGAAGCTCGGGCCTGAGCGTGCTTGTGACTACGGCGCGTCCGATGCCGGCGTTGGGATATCGATCAGCGTGGGAGTTCTTTTGTGCCGTCGATGGTGAAGTTTACGGTCTGCGCGCTCTGGGTTTCGGTAGGTTGAGATCCTCCGAGGGCGAGACGGTAGCTGCCGGGCGACACGGAGCGAATTCCTTTATCGTCGACTTGGGAGAGGGTGCGTGCGCCGAGGTTGAAGCTAAGGTGTTTGGTCTCGCCTGGGGCAAGGTGGATGCGGTTGAAGCCGGTGAGGGCGAGCGAGGGAGAGACGCCGGTGCGGGGCGGCGTGAGGTAGAGCTCGGCGACCTCGTCCCCGGCGCGACTGCCGGTGTTCTTTACGTCTGCCTCCACAGTGAGGGGATCGCCGGCGTGCAACGTCGTGGTGGAGAGCTTCAAGCCGGAGTAGGCGAATGTGGTGTAGCTGAGGCCGTAGCCGAAGCCGTAGAGGGGCTTGCCTTTGAAGTAGCGGTAGGTCCGGTTGGCCATGGCGTAGTCCTCGAACGCGGGAAGCTGATCGAGCGAGGCGTAAAAGGTGACGGGGAGCCGGCCGGCGGGATTGTTCTTTGCACTGAGGGTCTGGGCGATGGCGGTGCCGCCGGACTCGCCCGGGTACCACGCTTCGAGGATGGCGTTGGCGTGCTCCTGCGCCCAGGTGACGGAGAGGGCGCTGCCGTTGAGGAGGACGACTACGAGCGGCTTGCCGGTGGCGGCGAGGGCTTCGAGCAGGTGCTGCTGCGGGGCGGGAAGCTTGATGTCGGTGCGATCTCCGCCGGAGAAGCCTTCGACGTGAATGGGCATCTCCTCGCCTTCGAGCTCGGGGGAGAGGCCGACGAAGGCGAGGACGACGTCGGATTTTTGCGCGGCTGCGACGGCTTCGGTCTGGAGATAACCGGCCTTGGGTTTCCAGTCGAGTGCGATACCCGCGCCGAAGAGCTTGGCTTTGTGAAGATACTCGATCGAGAACTGGTGCCGACTGGTATCGACGAAGGTCAGCTTGAACTCTGGGGTATGGCTGGAGCGAGAGTAGGCGTCCGGGGAGGTGCCGAAGCCGGCCACGGGCTTGCCATCAAGGTAGACCGCAAACTTCTCGTGATCCTCGCAAGGGTAGCAATGTGTGAGGCGGATAGCGAAGTTGTAGTCTCCCGCTTCGGGAGCGTTGATGGTGCCGGTCCAGCGAACCGCGAAGTGATCGGCGGGAACTCCGGGTACAGGGCTGGCGCCGTTCCAGTCGAAGTCGATCTGCTTGTCGATGCGGTTGAGGACCGGCTTCCCGTTGAAATCATCGCTGGCGAAGTATTCGGCTTTGAGACCGTTAGCCGCGGAGGACATGTCGGGGTGGAACATGGTGCGAGGAACGGGAATCGCAACACCTTCGGCATAGGGAGAGCCCTGCGCGTAGAGGATTTTTGCATTCTTGAATTCAGCTGCGACGCCATCGACCGGGAGGACGGGATGTTGGGGGATGGCATTGTAGTTGCCCTCAATGGCGGGGAGGGCGGCGGCGTTGGGGCCTACGACGGCGATGCTGCGGACCCCGGGTTTGAGTGGAAGAGTTCCCTGATCGTTCTTCAGCAGCACCATGGACTCGTTCGCGGACCGTAGAGCGAGCGCCTGATGAGCCGGCGAGTTGACCTCGGAGAAGGGGATGCTGGCGAACGGCACCTTTGCCGCGGGATCGAACAGGCCGAGGCGGAAACGGGCGAGGAAAAGCCGCTTGAGAGAGATGTCGATTTCGGACTCTTTGATGAGGCCCTTGGCGACGGCGCCGGTGAGCGCGCGGTAGGTCGTGCCGCAGTTGGTATCCGTGCCGGCGCGTATGCCGGCGACTGAAGCGGTCTCGGCATCAGGCGAGGTGCGATGGGCGGTCTTCTCGAAGAAGTCATCGATGGCTCCGCAGTCGGAAGTGACGAAGCCTCCGAAGCCCCAATCTCCGCGCAGGATGGTTTGCAAGAGCTCTTTGCTGGCGCAGGCGGGGGACTTGTCGATGGCGTTGTAGGCGCACATGATGGAGTCGGCCTTGGCTTCGGTAATGGTTGCGCGGAAGGCAGGGAGGTAGGTGTCCCAGAGGTCGTGCGGGGACGGGTCGACGTTGAAGCGATGGCGCTCGGACTCAGGACCGCTGTGGACGGCGTAGTGCTTCGGGGTAGCGATGACCTTGAAGTAGGTGGGGTCGTCTCCCTGGAGGCCTTTGACGAAGGCGACGCCGAGCCGACTGGTGAGGAAGGGGTCTTCGCCGTAGGTCTCCTGGCCGCGGCCCCAGCGCGGATCGCGAAAGATGTTGATATTGGGCGACCAGAAGGTGAGGCCGTAGTAGATGGAGTGGATGTCGTGCCGCAGCGCTTGGTTGTTCTTGGCGCGGGCTTCGGTCGAGATGGTGGTGCCCATGCTGCCGAGCAGAGGCGTATCCCAGGTGGCGGCCATGCCGATTGCCTGCGGGAACATGGTGGCATAGCCGGAGCGGGCGACGCCGTGCAGGCCCTCGTTCCACCAGTCGTAAGCGGGGATGCCGAGGCGCGGAATGGCTGGCGAGGTATTGATCATCTGCGAGACCTTTTCCTCCAGAGTCAAACGCGAGACGAGGTCGTCCACACGCTGCTGGGTGGGGAGGGCCGAGTTCCCATAGAGCGGAGGCGTTGCGGTCTGTGCCGATGCGACACCGGATAGGGAGCCTGCAAGGAGAAGGACGGCGAATCGCTGAAGTGGCATGGTAGATCGATACCTCCGGAGATGAAACGATCGACGCCTCGGTTGGGCGGAGAACTTCCCTGAATTGTAATCAAGCGCAAAAGTTCGGTTTTCGCGTCAGGCAGTGTCAAACGCGCCCAGGCTCCGGATGCTTGTTCGGGATGCTTCCGCGTCGTCATGGAGCATCGTTATTCGGTCTGGAAGCTATTGGTTCGATTATGACGTCGAAGGCTCCTGGTCCAACCCTAAGCCAGAGAGCTCCATCCTATGTTTGTTTGTACCCCTGTTGCCCTGGGTATGAGCTCCGTTCTCTTCATGGCGAAATCAAAGGTTCAAATCCGGACGGACCAGGCGAAGCGGTGTGACCGAGCGGGGCACCGCCTCTCGGCTGCGTTCGACAGGTTGGATGCGGGAGGATGTCGTGGGCTCGACGTGTTGTTACGGCGGACCTACTGCTCTCAACGGAGAGATCTTTATTCGAGGTGCTGCTGGACATATGCCGGCCAGGAGTGGACATGCATCTCGTCATCTTTGGCCTGAGCATCTCGTCGTCATGGGGAAACGGGCACGCGACGTTGTGGCGATCTCTGGTAAAGGCGATGTTGCGGCGCGGGCACACCGTTAACTTTTACGAGCGGGATGTCCCCTACTACGCAAGCACGCGTGACCTTTGGGAGCTGCCCCCGGGTGGACGGCTGCGTCTCTACGCGTCTTTAGACGAGATTCGAGCGGAGGCTAAACGGGATCTCGATGATGGGGATCTGGCGCTCTGTACGAGCTACTGTCCCGACGGTTCGGCGGCTTGCGAGTTGATCCTGGAGTCCAGAGCGGAGGTGAAGGCGTTTTACGATCTGGACACGCCGGTGACGCTGGATGGTCTGCGGTCTGGGAGGGCGGTCGAGTACCTGCCGGTAAATGGACTGGCGGAATTCGATCTGGTGCTTAGTTTCACAGGCGGGCGGGCTATTGAGGAGCTGAAGAGCCGGCTGGGAGCGCGAAGGGTGGAGCCGCTGTACGGGTCTGTGGACCCGGAGGCGCATTTTCTGGTTGAGGCCAGGGAGGAGTTTCGAGCGGCGCTATCGTACTTGGGGACGTATGCGGCGGACCGGCAGGATGGTGTAAACCGGCTGCTGCTGGAACCGGCGTGTCTGCTGCCTCGCGAGCGATTTATTATCGGCGGGGCGCAGTATCCGGCGGAGTTTCCCTGGGCGGAGAATATAGCTTTCGTCCGGCATCTACCGCCGTCGCTGCATCCGGCGTTCTTCTGCTCGGGCCGAGCGACTCTGAATGTGACCAGGCGGGCGATGACGGCTTACGGGTACTGCCCCTCGGGGCGTTTGTTTGAGGCAGCAGCGTGCGGTGTTCCGCTGCTGACAGATGTGTGGGAGGGATTGGAGGCCTTTTTTACTCCGGGGCGAGAGATACTGCCGGTCAACTCCGCGGAGGAGGTGGTGGCTGCGCTTTCGCTTTCAGATGCCGAACTGAATGCCGTTGCCAAAGCGGCGCGGGAGCGAACGCTGGCGGAGCATACTGGGGAGCGGCGTGTGGTTGAACTGGAGCAGATGTGCGAGTCGGTTCGCGGCGCGAGCGGACGGAAAGTGGTGGCGTAGACGGTGGCGGAGAACGGGGGAGTGTGGGGTATTATTCCAGCGGCGGGGGAGGGCAGCCGAATCCAGCCGCTGGCGTTTTCGAAGGAGCTGTTGCCGGTGGGAAGCCGGGTGGAGGAGGGGAACGAGCGTCCCCGAGCCGTGAGCGAGTACCTGGTCGAGCGCATGATCCGCGGCGGCGCGGACAAGTTGTGCTTTGTGATCTCTCCCGGAAAGACGGACATCCTTGCGTATTATGGATCGCGCCTATGGGGGGCTGACCTTGCTTATGTGGTTCAGCCGAAGGCGGGCGGTCTGTGCGATGCTTTGTTTCGTGCGCTTCCGCTGGTGCGACGCGACGAGACGGTGCTGATCGGATTGCCTGATACTCTTTGGACGCCGGAGGATGGATTCACGAATCTGCCGTCGGGTGTGCTTTCGTTTCTGCTGTTTCCGGTGGAGCACCCGGAGCTTTTCGATGCTGTGGTGACGGCTGCCGATGGATCGGTGGTGGAGGTTGAGGTCAAAAAGGAAGGTGCACGATCCAACTGGATCTGGGGCGCGATCAAGATGCCTGGCAGTGTCTTTCATGATCTTCACACGCTGTGGTGCAGGCCGGAGCGAGGCGATGAGTACCTGGGGACGCTGGTAAATGCGTGGATCGCCGAGGGGGGGCGGGCGATGGGGGTGCGGGCTGGGCAGGCGTATGTCGATGTCGGCACGCTGCATGGGTACCGGTCAGCGATCCGGCTGCTGGAGGAGAAGGGTGACCGCGGGAGCGACGGGGTTTTGAACGTGAGAGGGGATCGACAAGGATGAAGTTTCTGAATGCGGTGAAGGGGACCCCCGAGGAGATGGAGAGCCGGATCACGGAGCTTGGTCCCTGGTTTCATAATTTGAGATTGGGCGAGGTGCAGACAGCGCCGGAGCACTTCCTGGGCGATTATCCGCAGGTGAAGTATGAGCGTTTTCGAGATGCGCTGCCCGAGGATCTGAGTGGATGGAGCGTGCTCGACATTGGCTGCAATGCGGGATTTTACTCGTTCGAGATGAAGCGCCGAGGAGCATCGCGCGTGCTGGGGATCGACACGGACGAGCATTATCTGCGGCAGGCACGATTTGCCGCGGAGGTGAGCGGAATGGATGTGGCATTCGAGCGTCTGCCGGTGTGGGAGATTGCGTCGCTGGAGGAGAGATTTGACCTCGTGATCTTCATGGGGGTGCTCTACCATCTTCGCCACCCGTTGCTGGCGCTCGATCTGATCCATGAACACGTTGCGAAAGACGTGTTGTTGTTTCAGAGTATGCAGCGGGGGAGCCGCGAGATTGGGGAGCTTTCCGCGGACTACGAGTTCAACGCACCCGCGCCGTTCGATGAGCCAGGATATCCGAAGATGCACTTCATCGAACATCGGTACGCGCATGACGAGACAAATTGGTGGGTGCCGAACCGAGCGTGCGCTGAGGCGATGCTCCGGTCTTCGGGGTTCGCGATCGAGGCGCAGCCGGAGGAGGAGGTGTATGTATGCCGATGGCGGCCGGTGGAGGTTCCCCCGGACGGACCTCATTGCGTGTATCCGGCAGGGAGAGCGAAGGAAGGCCGAGGTTGAAGGTGGAGGAAGACCGGACTGTTGAACTGGGGAAGCAGATTGCGCTTGCGGAGAGGCTGCTGGAGGAGCGACGGCTTGCGGATGCGGTGGCTGCTTTCGATTTGCTCGAAGCGATGGGAGCTGACGCGAACGGCTGCTCGGCGGCGCGATGGATGGCGGCGATGCTTTGTGGGGACTTCGAAGCAGCATGGCGGGAGAGCGACGGGATACAGCAGCGGGGAACCGCAGATCCTCATCGATTCTGGATGGGTGAGGATGTCCGGGGAGCGCGGGTGATGGTGCGGTGTCTGCATGGCTTTGGGGATGCCGTTCAGTTTTTGAGGTACATGCCGCGGCTACAGGCGCTTGCGAAGCAGGTGATTGTGGAGGTGCCGCCGCGAATGGTTTCGCTGGCTCCGTTGCTGGACGGTGTCGGCGAGGTGGTGACGTGGGGGGAGATGGCGCCTGCCACGTCACCAGACTGGGACGTGCAGATCGAGGTAATGGAGCTGCCATACCTGTTCCGGACGGGGGCGGTGGAGCTGCCAGTGGCGGTGGAGTATCTGCGAGTGTTGACTGGGGATCTCAACGAGGCCGCGAGGGTGATGGGGCCGGCGCGTGGGTTCAGGGTTGGTCTGGTGTGGGCGGCGGGTGAGTGGAATGTGGCGCGGTCGATTCCGTTTGAATTTATCGAGCGTCTGGCGCGGAGTGGAGATGCAGAGTTCTGGAGTTTGCAGGGTGGGGAGGCTTGTGGGGAGGCAGCCGCTCTGGTGAGCGAGGGCATTCTCCGGGACGCGGGCGAATGCGGCGATGGGCTGCGGGTTCTGGCTGCGGTGATCGCGAATCTCGATCTTGTGATCACCGTGGATACCCTGGCGGGGCATCTCGCCGGGGCGATGGGAAAGCCTGTGTGGCTGCTGTTGCAGCATGCGGCGGATTGGCGGTGGATGACCGACTGCTGCGACAGCCCGTGGTATCCGAACACGAGGTTGTTTCGGCAGCCAAGCGAAGGAGACTGGAGTGGTGTGGTGGAGGAGGTTCGAACGGAGCTGGCGGCGATGGTGAACGGTGCTTTGGTGAGCGAGGTTGCGAGCTGATGCCTGCTCTGGCGAATGAGGTATCGACACGACGAAGTTGGGATGAGTATGGGGCGTACCTGTTCGATATTGACGGGACGTTGCTGCATTGCACGGACGTGGTTCATTACTTCGCTTTTTGCGAAGCTTTGGGATCGCTTGCCGGTCGCCCACTCAATCTGGATGGTGTGACGGCACATGGCAACACGGATGTGGGCATTTTGCGAGATGCGCTGAGACTGGCTGGAGTAAGAGAGGATGCGTGGCGGCCGCAGATCGGTGCGACGCGAGACTTGATGTGCCGTTTCGTCGAGGAGCGAAAGGGAGATCTGTGTGCGGCGGTGCTTCCGGCTGTGCCGGAGGTGTTGGAGCGCCTGCGAGCGAGGGGAGCGGTGCTTGGGGTAGCGACCGGCAACCTGGAGGGGATCGGCCGGCTGAAGCTGGAGCGCGGCGGCCTGCTGGAGCGTTTCGATTTTGGCGGGTACAGCGACGCATACGAGTACCGGCGAGATGTGTTCGCCGGCGCGCTGGCGAAGGCTCGGGCGCTGGCGGGAGCGGATGCGGCGGTCTGTGTGGTGGGAGATACGCCGGAGGATGTGCGGGCGGCGCGCGCGAACAGGCTGGACGTGATCGCTGTTGCGACAGGAATCTACAGTCTCGAGGAGCTTAACGCGGAGAAGCCGGACTGGTGTCTGCGATCGTTACAAGAGCTGCTGGATTTGTAACCGGGCGGGTTTCAGCGAGAGCAGGTTGAGACGATCTGTTCGAATTGCATGGCGCGGTGTTCCGCCGTGTGCTGCGAGAGGATGCGATCGCGGGCTCGCAGGCCTATGGCCTTTGCTTCGTCCTCGGACATCTCCTGAAGGATGGCGGTGACCTCCGCTGTGTTCGAGGGGAGAAGGATCTCTGAGCCGGGCGTGAGGAACTGGTCGAGGCCGGGCCATGAATCGGACAGGATGGCTGCGCCACAGGCGGAGGCTTCGAAGAGGCGCACGGAAGGAGAGTAGCCGGCGGCTACCATGTCGTCGCGGGTCAGGTTCAGGGTGAAACGCGAGGAGGAATAGAAGGCCGGGTGTTCCGGCGGGGAGACATGGATGAGATGGCGAACGTTGGGCTGCCACGTGAGAGTGTTGGGGTATTGCGGGCCTGCGACGATGAAGCTCGATTGCGGGAGGGATGCGGCGACATCATCGAGGAGCGAGGAGAGCTTTGGCTGGCGATCCGCGGCGTAGGTGCCGAGATAGCTGAGATCGCAGCGGAACTCCGATCGCGATGGAGTTGGGTGGTAGAGGTCGGGGTCGACCGAGCAGAAGAAAGGGACGGCGTGGGGTGAGCCGAATCTCTGCTCGAGCTCCTGGATGGCGGGACCGCCGGTGAAGCTGAGGTACGCGGCGAAGTGCCGGATGAGGGCCGAGTCGAGGTAGTCTGTGCCGCCGTTGGCGCGTAGCTGCGCGAGGGTGATGGGGGTGTCGATGTCGTAGAAGAGGATGGGGCAGAGGTGCGTTTCGATCAGCTCGCGGGCGGCGGCGACGGCGTCGGGGAAGTAGGAGCCGATGACGACGACATCAGCGTCCTTGGCGAGATGGAGGAGAGAGGAGCCGCTTGCTGTCCAGTCCTCATAGAGATGCACGGTGCAGAAGCTGGGCTTGGGTAGATCGCGATTGCTGCGGTACCACTCGACGTCTTTCTCGACGAAGTGAATCTGATGTCCGCGTCGGGCGAGCGCTTTGCAGAGGGAGCGGTAGGTGGTGGCGTGACCGTTGCCCCACGACGACGTGATGGTGAGGCCGTAGAGGACGATTTTCACCGCTGGGCTGCTCCGGCGGCTCGGACGGCGAGACAGTGCTCGAAGGCGAGTTCGGCCTGGGCGGCGCGTTGCGCGTAGGTATGGTCGCGAAGAGCGCGGATGCGAAAGGCCTTGCCGATCTGTTTGCGGTCGTGGTCGTTGTAGCGGGCGAGTGCGTCGACGACATCCTGTGCGTTGCGGATGACGAGAATCTCCTCCCCGGGTTGGAAGCAGTCGTCGATGCCGGGCCAGTCGTCGCAGAGCAGGCAGGCGCCGGCGCCGGCGACCTCGAACACGCGGGTCGGAGGCGAGAAGCCGGACTGCGCCATGGAGGCTCGATTAATGTTCATGACCATGCCAGCGGAGCAGTTGACGCGGTTGTGCTCGGCGGTGGGGACGTGGCCGATCCAGCGAACGTTGGGCGGCAGCGATTTATCGCCCCAGCCCTCTCCGCCGAGCAGGAAGCTCTGACTGGGAGCGAGCTCGGCTGCGTGGAGAAACAGTTCTTCGACGCGGGCTTCGCGATCCGGGAGGCGGTTGCCAAGAAAGGCGACGCCGCAGGCGAGCGAGGGATCGGGCGGAACGGGGTGGTGCGTCTCCGGGTCAAGCCCGTTGTACATGCTGAAGTAGGCGCGGGCTCCGAGGGCAAGGTACTGCTCGCGACACCAGGGGCCTCCGCCGTAGGTGAGGACGGCGTCGTACTGCGGCATGGAGGTGCGGAAGGCGTCGCCCGGGTCCGCGTGCATGCGGGCGATGGTCGCGGGGGCGTCGACGTCCCAGAAGGTGATTGCGGAGTGCGCCTGCAGTTCGAGAATGCGGCGTTCGAGGGTCTCGTCATCGACGCCGATGCCGCTGTGTTTGACGATGATGTCGGCGGAGGCTGCGCGGGCCAGCATGTCGTCTAGGCCGGTGCCGGGCTGGTAGACGAGGGATACGACATAGGAGAAGTCGTCGGAGTCCCGGTGCTGCTGGCGGCCGTAAGCGTTTGGCTCGGCGAAGGTGATGGTGTGACCAAGACGCTCGAGGTATTTGTAACAGCCGCGGTAATAGGTGGCAGCGCCGTTCCAGTAAGACGAGACGATACTGGAGCCGAAGGCGAAGATCTTCACGAGAGCAGCTCCTCACAGATCAAGGTAAGTTGCTGGGCACGGTGATGGCAGGTGTGATGGCTGAGAACGGTTTGGAGGCCGCGGCTTGCCTGAGCTTGAGCGGCAGCGGGGTCGCGAAGAAGGTCGCATATGGCAGACTTCATCTCTGCCCCGTTTGCGACGGAGCGGAAATCTCCATCACGGAAGAGATTCTCGGTGTCTTGCCAGGGTGCTGAAATAAGAGGGATGCCGCAGGCAAGTGCTTCAAAGACGCGAATGGTTGGGATGCCGAGCATGGCCGAGGCGTACTGCTGGCGCGGGATGTGCACGGTGAGGCTGGCTGAGGCATAGGCTGAGGGCGCCTGCAGGTTGGGGAGGTAGCCGCCGTAGTGAATGTGTGCCCTATCGAGTGCCTGAAGACCGTCCTCCGGGTAGCGGACGCCGTAGATGGTGGCGTGGGTTCCGGGGAGGTCGGCGATTGGGTCGATAAGGAAATCGCGGATCTCCGCGGAACGCTCTCCGTCGCCCCAGTTGCCGATCCAGACGATGTCGTCGTGCTTTTCTGCTTGGGGAAGGGGGTGAAAGACGGTGATGTCGGCGGCTTCGTGAAGGGTCCAGACGCGAGTAAGACCGAAATGCTCGCGGTAGATGCGTTCGAGGGCGATACCAAAGGCGAGGATGCCGTCGAAGCGATCGAGTTGAAAGAGGCGCATCTGCTCCGGGGAGGAGGAGGCGCGGTGGTGGGTGTCGTGGAAGAGCAGGCGGAAGCCGATTTGATCACGGAGATCGAGCAGGCGCTGTGCGAATTCGGGAGGGTTCCACTCGTGGAGGATGACGACGTCAGTTTCGCGCAGGCGGTTGAGCCAGATGGAGGCGGGCTCATCGGGTGTGTAGGTGTCGATGTTGAGATCGGAGTACGTCCTGGAGAAGTCCGCGATGGATTGCGGTCCGAGGGGCTCGGTGCGGAGGTTTTCGATCGACCACTCCCTTTCGGGTTCGATGGCATGGACAGTATGGCCGAGAGCTTGGAGAGCGCGGAGCAGGCCTCGAAGAAAGTGAGCGTTGCCGTTGTTCCAGTCGGACCGCAACGAGTGAGCAATGTAGGCGATGCGCAGCTTACGAGGCACGCGATGGCACCTCTGCGGATGTGGGAGCTGGGTGAAAGGGGAGAGCAAGTTCGAGGAGATGGCGGTAGAGACCGAGGTACTGCTCGACCATACGAGTGCGGCTCATTTCCAGGGCACGAGTGAGAGCGCGGGCCTGGAACTCCTGGAGAAGCCGGGGGTCGGATGCAAGTTGCGCGAGCAGCCTGGAGAGAGATGGGGCGTCCTTGAAATAAAGAGCGTTGCTGCCCCAGACTTCATGGAGCGACGGAATCTGGTTGGCGATGATGGCGCAACCGCAGAGGGCGGCTTCGAGCGGAGCCAGGCCGAAGGGCTCGTAGATGGAAAGCGCCAGGTACACCGCGCTGGAGCGGAAAAGGTCGATCAAGGGCTGTTCTTCGAGGGGTCCGAGGAGGCTCGCCTGGCCGAGTGCCGGCGGTGCGCTCGCAGTTCCGTGCTGGACCTCGCCGGCGACGAACAGGGGGAAAGGCGATTGAACTTCGGCGAGGAGTGAGAGGCCTTTTGCATCGTCCCAGAGCCGGCCAACCGAGACGGCCTGCAGTTTGGGGACGAGTTGCGCGGAGCAAGGCTGGCAGTCTCGGCCGTTTGGGATAACGTACGCCTCGCCGGGAAGAGAGAAATGGCCGGCCAACGTCTTGAGCATCCAGCGAGTGGGTGCGACGACTGCGTCGCTTGAAAGTAACCCGGTCTGTACGAGTTGTTTGTAGCGGTCGAGCCACGACGATGAATCGAGGCCATCTGGACGGCAGGCGGCGGCCCAGCTGAGGACATCGCTATGGGCGACCACAAGCTTCGGAATCCGAAGGGGGAGCTTGCCGAAGCAGAACTGGCTGCTGTGAAAAAGATCGGCGCCGAAGGCTTGCGCGAGGTGGAGAAGGAGGTCTTCCGCACCGGAGTAGGCGAACCCGTTCTCGTCCATCCACTCGAGCGGAGTCTCGGAGGCAACGTACTGGAAGTGATCCGGATATCGAGCGCTAAGCGCCGAGCACCAGGAGCTTTGACCGGCGGACGGGAGGCGGCCGAAGCTGACGAGGGCGACAGAGTGAGAGCGTTGCAGCAGACCTCGTGCGAGCTCTTTGGTATAGGTCCAGACACCACCGATTGTGTCGGTGGTTAGCAGGACACGCATTCAAGCTCCTGCAACGAGAGCGGTTGCTGCTCCTGAATGTCACTGTAGCCCTTGTCTGCGAAGAGCTGCAGATAGAAGGAATGGGCGCGCTCCCAGGCCTGCTCATCCGGTTGTGCGCCGAAGGTGGTTACATATTCCGGGCTGCCGGGAAAGGGGAACATGGGCACGGGTTCGCTGACCCAGACGCCAGCGGCTTTGAGGCGAGTCTGCCAGGAGGCGACGAGTGCGGCATCGTCTTCGGGCGTCTTGATGAGATTGGCTTGGACCCAAGGGATGTATTTGCGCGCGTAGATGAGGAGATCGCTGATGCGGTCGGTGGAGAGGCGGCAGTTCTTGTTCATGGCATCGCGGCCCTCCTCGGTGATGGATTCGACACCACACTCGAAGGAGACGCAGTGGGCGCGGCCGAGGAGTTCGAGCAGATCTTCGTTCCAAAGGTCGATGCGGGACTGGAAGCCGATGGACACGGGGCGCATTGCGATCTCTTCGAGCAAGGTGCGCACCTGTTTGCCGACGCCGAAGATCTCATCGATGAAGTAGATGTAATCGACACCACGGGCGATGAGCTGGTCGATTTCGGTGAGGACGGAAAGGAGATCGCGCTCGCGATATTTATTTCGGAACAGAGTTTTATTGCAGAAGGTGCAGGAGTACGGGCAGCCGCGGGCGAACTCAATCTCGGCGCCAAGCTTGAGGTGATCGGCTCCGTTGCCCGGAAAGATGTGGTGCTTGTGAGTGTGCCGTTCGACGGGGTAGTCCGTGTAGTCGAGGGGACCGAGGGCGCGCATGTCGGTGGCGCCGAGACCCGGACTGGAGTGGAAGGCGCCATTTCCATCGCGCCAGCAGCAGCCGGCGATCATTTCCCAAGGAAGGCTGGCGAGCTGCGGAAGAGTTTGGTCCGGCTCGCCGCGAAGGACAATGTCCGCGCCGGTCTTTTCAAGTGTGGCCAAGGGAGTAACCGAGCCGTGCGGACCGATGGCGACAGTCTTTGACGAGCTATGGGCGCCGCTTCGAAGAGCTGATATCCACTGCGCGGGAACACGGAGCTCGGGCTGCGGGCAGCGCCAGAAGAGGTAAGAAGGGGCAGTGGGAACGACGAGGAAGTCCTCGTTGAAGCCGGAGAGGCGGTGGAGAGTTTCGGTTGGCGAGAGCTCTTCTATATTGGCGTCAATCAGAAGGACATCGTGTCCGGCGGAGCGAAGGAACTCGCGTGCTGAAAGCAGCTCGATGGGGAGGTGGGGATCGGCGCAGCCAAAGTAGGTAGAGCCTTGAAAGCTCCAGTGCGGATTGACGAGAGCGTATCTCATGCGACCTCCTCGGCCACCAGATCCGCTGCCGCGTGTGGAGCCCGCTGCCCAGAGACGAGCTGGCGGTTCTCTTCCCAGAACTTACGGATGGAATGAAGCGTTTGTACGAGAGAGAGGCGAGGCTGCCAGCTGGTGGAAAGAGAGAGTTTGGCGACGTTGGAGATGTAGAGCGGCTGATCTCCGGGGCGGACCTCGTTGTACCGGAGGTCGGGCTGGATGCCGGTCTCCTGCTCAATGGCGCGGAGCATCTCGAGAACGGAGACGGCTCTATCTGGGCCGCCCCCCACGTTGAAGACCTGGCCGGAGGTGCGTGAGATGTTTTCGGCGGCTGCCTGCATGGCGTCGATCAGGTCTGAGACGTGGAGCACATCACGAACCTGAAAGCCATTGCCATAGACGGTGATGGGTTTGCCCTCGAGAACGCTGTAGAGGAAGTGAGCGACCCACCCTTGATCTTCGTTGCCGAACTGCCGGGGGCCGGCGATGCAGGACATGCGAAAGACGACGGAGGGCAGGTCGTAGATGCGGGCGTAGTCGCGAACGTACTGATCCGCTGAACCTTTGGAGCAGCCGTAGGGCGAGTGGAAGTCGAGGAGCTGGGCCTCAGTGACGCCATGGAAGCTGGGGTCCACCGCGCGATAGCGGGTGTCCTCGATTGTGACGGGAACGGATTCGAGAGAGCCGTACACCTTGTTGGTTGAGGTAAACAGAAGGAACGGGCGGCGACCGGAGCGTCGAGCGGCTTCGAGGACGTTGAGAGTGCCGAGCGCGTTGATGGCGAAATCCGAACGCGGATCGGTGACGGAGGTCGTCACGGCAACCTGGGCGGCGAGGTGATAGATCTCGGTCACATCGCGGGCTGCTTCCGCGATGGCGGAGGCATTGCGGACGTCGCCTCTGACGAATTCGAGGCGTGCCTGCCCGGGGAGCGAGTGCAACCAATCGAGATTGTGCGTCACACCGGAGCGGGCCAGGTTATCGAAGATACGCACGTGCGTTCCGGGCTGCGAAAGCAGGCGTTCCGCAAGGTTGGATCCGATGAAACCTGCTCCGCCCGTGATGAGAACGTTACGAACTCGACCACTCCTCATCGTTTTCCGTTCCTCTCTTGCCGCAGTGCCGGCCTGCGTCTGCTTCATGCTGTGAGTCCGTAAGAGTTGAGTTCCCGAAGCATGGTATCGGCCTTGTCCTCGGCCTCTTGTTGGGCGAGCCAAGCAGCAAGTTCGCGAAAGCCCTCTTCATGGGTGACCTGAGGCTCATACCCGAGGAGCGAGCGGGCCCGGGTGAGATCGGCGTAGCAGTGGCGGATATCCCCGGCGCGGTACTTCTGGGTGATGACGGGGTCTACGTTCTGGCCGAGGGAAGAGGCCAGAATCTCGGCGACGCGTCGAATCGTGATGGGTTTGCCGCAGCCGATGTTGATGACCTCCCCGTTGGATTCAGGTCGCTCCATGGCCAGAAGATTGGCACGAACGATGTCGTGGATGCTGACGAAGTCACGCATTTGTTCGCCATCTTCGAAGACCAGCGGGGCGAGCCCGTTGATGAGGCGCGCGGCGAAGATGGCGGCGACACCGGTGTATGGATTCGAGAGAGCCTGGCGTGTTCCGTAGATGTTGAAGAAGCGAAGCGCCGTGACGGGAATACCGTAGGTGCGGCCGTAGATGAGGCAGAGCTCTTCCTGGTCTCGCTTCGAGAGGGCATAGACGGAGTTGATTTCGGAGGGCTTGTCCTCGCCGGTCGGCATGGGCTTCAGGACACCTGTGCAAGAGCTGCAATGGAGCTCCCACTGGCTGGACTTGAGCTGCGACACGGGCCGGACTGGGGGCGATGCGTGCTTGCCGCACTTGGAGCAGACGTACCGGCCTTCGCCATAGATGGACATGGACGATGCGACGATCAGCTTTTCGGGAGTGTGCTTGGAGTCGAGCAAAGCCTGGAGGAGTTCAGCGGTGCCCTGGGTATTGACGCTCATATACCGGCTGATCTCGTACATGGATTGGCCGACGCCTACCGTGGCGGCGAAGTGGAAGATGATGTCGGTGCCGGAGAGCACGTCACGCAGACGGTTTGGGTCGCGCACGTCTCCTACCACCAGCTCGACTTCCGGAGACAGGTAGCTCGGGGGGCCTTCGGTGTGTACCTGAGGCGTCAGGTCGTCCAGCACGCGGACCCGGTGGCCGGCGCGAAGGAGGCCATCGGCGAGGTGGGAGCCGACGAAGCCTGCGCCGCCGGTGATCAGGATCTGCTTCGATCGTTTCTTCGGTTCGTTCATAGTTGCGCTCTGCCCCGCTGCGTTGGTGACGTTGCTGAGGAGATGGAGGCCGATGCGAGCGCGGGGACGTAGCGAGAGACCGCCCAGGCGGCAAAGTCGGCGAAGCTCTGTGGATCCGACGGAGGACTGGTGTGATGCTGTTCCACACCGAGGTGCTCGGGCGTGAAGCACAGGGTCAGTGAAACGCGAAAGGGTTCAAGCAGTTCCATCTGGCGGTCAAACCACTGGGTGGCATTGGGACGGAAGGAATCTGCCCAGCTGAGCCCCGTGCGGAGGTACTCGACCTGGTGAGAGCTCATCCAATCAACGGCCTGGTCCAGTCGGGGATCTTCGAAGTGGAACCACTGGCAGAAGCCAACACTGCCGTCGGAGGGGAAGATGCTGGCGGCGAGCTTGGGAGTTCCATCCGGTTTGATGAGGCCGAGGTAGTAGTGGCGGTAGTAGGACGAACCCTCGGCTTCTTTATGGCGTGTCTCGGCGGGCCAACTGGGCGGGAGATCGAAGAGGCTATACCAGTGAATTCGCTCGACCCGGCCGCGTAGAAGATCGAGAGTGCGTTGCAGACCAAAGGCCTGGACCTCCTCTGCGCCAAAGGAAGAGATGCCAACCTCGGTAACCCAGATAGGCTTTCCGGTGACCTCATGGGCCTCGGCGACGCGATCGGGCCACTCCGCAAGCTGCCAATGGTTCCAATCGAGGGGAAACCCATGAACACCAACTGCGTCGACATGCTCCATGACACCGTACGAGGTCATCAGGCGAAGGAAGTCGCAGTCGCAGGAGGAGACTCCTCCGAGAATAATGGGGACATCAGGATTGACGGAGCGGATAGCGGAGGAGGCAAGCCTGACCATTTCGGCGAAACGCTTCCACTCTGGATCGAGGTGGAAGTTCCAATGGGAGAGGTTATTGGGTTCGTTCCAAAGCACGATTGCTTCGACCATGTACTGCATCCCTTAGACCATTCTCTTACGATGCCGAGATAATGGTTCGCCAATGATCCTTTGCGGTTCTGTTGGACTGAAGGCTTACAAGGAGCAGATGCTCCTCCCACAACCTTCTTTATACCTGCAACAAAGGTATGAAGGTATGTTGAACGTCAGAGTTGCCTCACTCAACAAATCATTGAAAGACGTTGCGGGCGAAATATTGATCTGGAAGATCTAGAGTATCGCCTTTCCATGTCTACGGCATAGAAGTTATCAGGTGGTGGTTATTCTCTGATCCAGGACGAATTGGCTTGGTAACCACCGAGCAGTAACGATGGGAAAGCTGGGATAGATGAGGCTGGGGCTGCTGATCTGTATCGCCCTGAGCCTAACGGGCGCAGGAAGCGGAAGGTGTGCTAAAGTTCCGGGCGCTGCTGCCGATGAGGTGTGCGAAGGCTAGCCAGCCGAGCGGAGTTCCAATCCGGTTGAAAGCAAGGTCTTGGGAGGGTTTCCATGCGCAAAGTTCGGCTTGTATTTTTTGTTTTGGCAGGCATGGGTTGCAGCGTGGCGGGGGCGAAGACGATCCACACCGAGCAGGCTTCCGAGGGAACGCTGCTTACCAGGCAGCCTGCGCGGATGACGTTTTCACCGCTGCATGAGTTGAGGCCGGGGTTGCTCACGGCGGTAGTTCGTTCGGAGCTCGGCGTGCACTCGTACAAAGAGAAGTACGCGGGGTCGAATGGAAGGGCGATCGGCGAACAAGGTGCTTCTCCAGTGCGCAGGCGAACTGCGAGATCCGTGCGCACGTCGACTTTTGGTCCGCAGATGCCGGAGCCAGTGGCTCTGCTGCTCTTTGGGACGATGCTGTTTGGAGCCTCCGGGCTGTGTGTGTACCCTGCCTCGCGGGCGAGGCGAGACGGGATTAGGGATGTGGCGGGATCCTTGGCGCGAGTTTATGGAAATTTAGGTTGGGGTGCGGAGCAGGAGGTAGAGGCCGGTGATGCCGAAGAGGAGGTCGGGCGACCAGGCGGCGAGCATGGCGGGAAGTGTGTTGACGTTTCCCATGGCTTCAAAGAGGCCGGCGACAACCCAGTATGCGATTGCGAGGCCAATTGCGGTAGCGATGCCGGCGAGGCCTCCGCGCTTGCCCATGGAGAGGGCGAAGGGGACGGCAAGGACGGCCATGATAAGGGTGACGAGCGGGTAGGCGAGCTTGCGGTTGAGCTGTACGCGGAGGCGCATGGTGTCAAAGCCTGATTGGGAGAGGTCGTTGATGTAGCGGGAGAGCTCTCCGTAACTCATCTCCTGGGAGGGGCGGTCCTCCTTTTTGAAGTAGACGGGTTGTTCGCGAATCTCGGGGAAGGTGGAGAGGGAGAAGGTCTGGAAGGAGGCTGTGGTCTCGCCGACGAAGGTGCGCTGCCAGCCGTTCTCGAAGATCCACTGGTTGGCGTGCTCGTCCCAGTGGGCTGAGGCGGCGAAGATGCGGCGTTGCAGGGTGAAGGTGCCGGGCGCGAACTCGAAGGCGGTGAGATTGGCGAAGACGTTTTTGTCTGGGTCGAAGAACTGGTAGTAGAAGATGCGGGCTGGGTCGGCGGAGTGAGCGGGCTTGCTGCCGGAGTGGGGATCCACTGATGCCGCCTGGGCATCCGCCTGGCTGGCGGGAGAGTTGCTGCTCTGGCCGTAGATCCATTTGCGATCTGGTCGAAGGAAGGTCTGCGCGGGCTTGCCTTTGATGGTGGCCCGGAGGGACTCCTGACGGCGATTCGCGGCGGGGAGGTAGAGCTCGTCGAAGGCGAAGAGGCCGGCTGCGATGGCGGCGCAGAGAACGAGGACGGGAACGACGACGCGGTAGAGGCTGATGCCAGTCGCCTTCATGGCGGTGAGCTCGGAAGATCTATTAAGGGCACCGAAGGTGATGAGGACGGCGACGAGAGCGCAGAGCGGGGTGATGTTGTAGAGGATGTACGGGACGAGGTTGAGGAGGTAGTCGCCGACGGTGACGAGCGGTGTGCGATTGCGGATGATATCGCCGATGAGTTCGAAGAAGGTGAAGATGACGAAGAGTACGGCGAAGGTGGAGAGGACGAGGGCGAGGTTGATGGAGAACTCGCGGAGGACGTAATCGTCGAGAAGGAGTGGAAAGCGGAGGCCGAGGGCGGAGCGAAGGCGGCGCAGAAGGGTTGCGGCGGTGACGTTGGAGCTTCGTTCTGGATCGGGATCCTGGCCGGGAAGAAACCGGGCGGAGAGACGCTTGAGCGAATCCGCGGTGGAGGCGAAGACGCTGAGGGCGATGCCTCCGCGAGAGAGTTGGTAGAGGAGGAAGGCGCCGGCGGCCGCGAAGATTAGATTGGCTCCCCAGACCCCGAAGAAAGGTGAGAGCTTGCCGGTTTTGGCGAAGGCGACTCCGATGGACGACAGGAAGTAGTAGACGAAGACGAGGAGGATGGTGAGGACGAAGCCGGTGGACTTACCGCCGCGTTTAGAGGAGAGACCGAGGGGAACGCCGACGAGCATGAGGACGAGGCAGGCGAAGGGGTAGGAGAAACGTTTGTTGAACTCGATGCGATAGATGTTGCTGCTGCGGCTGTTGGCGGGGGAGGCACTGCCGCGGCGGATGAGTTCGGGCAGGGAGAGGGCGAGGATGGGGGTGTCGGAGCGACCGACGTGGGTGTCCTCCTGGGCGCCGGTCTCGATGGGGAGGTCAGTTGAGGTAAAGGTTGAGATGTTGTATTGGTTGGGGTCGCTGGCGGAGGTCTGGTGCTGGCTGCCGTTGATGAGATGGAGCCGTATGGTCTGGGGGTCGCCGGTAGCGGGGGAGCCGTTGACCACGACGGCCTGCTCGGCGGTGGTGACGCGCGGGTCGCCTGGCTGGGAGAGATCGGCGAGGAAGACGTGGTGCCAAATCGCAGCGCCGGCGGCGGGGCGGACGTCCTGGATATAGAGGACGTAGTTTTTGAAGTCTTCGTAGAAGACCCGGGGCTGGATCTCGAAGGAGGCCTGGGAGGACTTGAGCGAACTCTCGAGTGAAAGCAACGCGGCGGCGGAGCGTGGGGCGAGGAAAAGGGAGTTGACGAGGCCCAGGCCGAGCGCGAGAGCGGAGATGATGGAGACGATGCGGACGAAATCGAGCGCTCCCATGCCCGCCGCGCGCATGGCGGTGATCTCGGAATCGGCTGCAAGGCGGGAGAGGCCGAGCAATATCCCGACAAGCACGGCCATGGGGATGGTGACCGTGAGCGCGTTTGGAAGGGTGTAGAGGAAGACACGGGCGGCGTCGGCCGGGGAGGCGGAGTTGCGGACCACAAGTTCGAGGATCTTTCCCAGATCGCGCATGAAGAGCACGAAGGTGAAGAGGACGCCGCCCAGGAGGGCGTGGGAGGTGACTTCACGGAGGATGTAGCGGGTGAGAATGCGCATGGGGCTTGCGTGCGGAGGTGTGTTTGCTGAGTGAAGTGTAGCGCGGGCGGCTTTGCGGCTACGTCTTCGGCCTTGAGCAGAGATGGTGGTGAGCCGAGCTGGATCGGAGCCTTGGTGCCTGCAGCGGTGAGCCTGGTCGATGCGCGGGACCATCAGGGATGGGTGACCGAGCGGATCTCGTCGATGGTGTGGGCGAGTTCGTCGTCTGTGGTGTAGAAGTGCGGGGCGATGCGAACGCCGGCGCCGGGGCGGAAATCGACGAGAACCTCGCGGCGGCCCAGTTCGTGGGTGACGGCCTTGCCATCGGGGACGTCGAGGATGATGACGCCGCCGCGCTGGTTGGGGTCACGGACGGAGCGGACGGGGATGCCGGCCTGGTCAGCGAGGCGGATGAGGCGCTCGGTCTGGCGCTGGGATTTGGCGCGGATGGCTTCGACGCCGATCTGGTTGATGATCTCGTAACCTGCTTTGGCGGCGTAGAGGGCGGGGATGTTGGGGGTGCCGTTGAGGAAGCGGAAGGCGTCGTCGGCGAGGTCGATCTCGCCGGCTTCGAAGTGAAAGGGGTGGCGGTGGGCCTGCCAGCCGGTGGCGGCAGGGTGGAGGGTGGGCCAGAGATCACGGCGGACGTAGAGGTATCCGGCGCCGGGGCCGCCGATGAGCCACTTGACGGAGCCGCCGGTGGCGAAATCGAGATTGAGTTTGCGGACGTCCAGGGGGAGGATGCCGGCGGACTGGTAGAGGTCGGCGATGACGAGGGCGCCGACCGAGTGGGCGCGTTCGGTGATGGCGGCGAGATCCTGGATGAAGGAGGAGCGGAAGGCGACGTGCGAGATGGAGACGAGCTGGGTCTGGTCGTCGATGGCGGCGAGGATGGCTTCGAGCGGAACGGTGAAGCCGTCGGGTGAGGGGACGGAGACGACCTGGGCGCCCTGGCGGGCGAGGCCGTGGTAGATGTAGTCGTTTGAGGGGAAGTTGAGGCCGTCGGTGACGATCTTGTTGCGGGGGCCGGACCAGTCAAAGCAGGAGGTGACGATGTTCTGGCAAACGGAGACGTTCTGGTGCATGACGACTTCGCCCTTGCCGGCACCGATGATGGGAGCGAGGAGGTTGCCGACGGTGATGGGCATCTCCCACCAGCCCTCGTGCCAGGCGCGGACGCCGCGGGTGGCCCAGGTGTCGGTGTATTCGGCGAGGGAGGCGACGGCCTCCCGGGGCATGGCACCGAGGGAGTGGCTGACCATGTAGGTGGTGCTGTCGAGGATGGGGAAGTGGGGGCGCCAGGCGAGGAGCGGGTCGGCGATGGTCGCGGGATCGGGGTTGGTCATGAGGTATGGCGGCGGATTCGTATTGGCCTCTTGGAGGGTCCTCCCCCTCGGGGGTACTTCCTAAGTCTATTAGATGCAACAGTACACAAAAATTGGTACCGCAAAGTACTGGAGCTCTTGGGCTTAGGTGCAAAGTCTTCGATACAAATGGATTAGTCTGGTTTCCTGCGCCGTCTTTCCAAATGCCCTACATCCATTGTAGACATTGCGGGCACAGGGTGCGCCACGCCGATGCTGGGGAGTTCAAAGGACTTGCCGTTTGGCCCCGGTTGACAGGCGAGGTGCGTGGGGGCGGAGGGTTAACGATCTCTCGAGTGGGAGCAATCTCGACCAGGACAGTTTGGGTGGTTACTGGACTTCCTCGGCGTTGAGCCCGGCGTGGGGCATGAAGACGACCTGGCAGTCGGGCTGCTCCGAAGAGCAGCTGACGACGGCGTCACGGAGGAGGTGGGCATGCGAGTTTGGGGGCAGGGCTTTGGAGACGGTCAGTTTTCTTAGCGCGACATTGATGGGCCGTATAGCCGGCGGCCCGGTGACCAGATCGCTATCGAAGATGCCGGTTTCGCCGAGCTGGACGCGAAAGGTTCCCCAGCCTTTGACGCCGGCGGGCTTTGCAAGCTTGAACATCCGCATCTCCTGCAGGGCCTGCGTGGTGTTTCCCGCAGAGGAGTGGGCACCGGCCTTGCGCAGACGTTCGATGTCGGATTTAACTTCGGCGAAGTCATCGGCCGAATCGGATGCGTGTTCGGTGGCTAGGGCGAGTTCGTCGGTGGTGAGCGCCTCTGACGATCTGCCGAGGGCTTCGCGTATTTTCGCCAGATGATGCCCCACGGTGACGTTGGGGCTGTTGAACCAGGCGGCGACGAGAAACGGCTCCGCTTCCGCGGGTTTGTTTTCCTGGAAGAGGATCCACCCGAGTGTGTCCCACGCGGCGGTAAGCAGATTCGCCTCGGCAAAGGCCTTGCTGTTGGCCTCGGCGAGGGATCGCTGGGCCGAGGAGGCTTCGAGCAGATCGATGGCGTGACGAGTGCTTTTCTCGGCGAAGGGCAGATCCAGCTTGACCTCGGAGAGAACGTAGCTGTTGTCATTGAGGATGCCGGGCTCGTCGGAGCCGTCCATGGCTGCCCTTGCCGCAGCCGCTGCTTCGAGGTTGCGATGCGCGCGGACAAGTTCGGTCGCGAGGAGGCTGGCTACGACGCGGTCGTCGGGATGGGCGGTGGCGGCGGACTGGAGGGTTGCGACTGCGCCGGCGTGGTTCTGCATCTTTGCCTGCACGTCGGCGAGGGCGAGGCTGAGATGCACATCGTCGCGGCTTGCGTACTTCTTGAGCAGAGAGGCGGCTTCAGGGAGTTGCTTGTTGTAGACAAAAGTGTTTGAGAGCAGGAGGACGATGTTGCTGTTGGCGTCGGGGTGATCGCGCAGCTCCGCCTGAAAATCCGCGATTGCCTCATCAGTCTTGTTTTCGCGAAGAGCGATGTAGCCGAGCATGCTCATCAGGAAGGGTGTGTGAGGATCGCGTGCCCTGGCCTGCTCCAAAGCCTGGCGCGCCGCACCGAAATCTCCGGACACGGTGGACTGCCGCGCTTTATCGACCAACTGCTGGGTGGTGAGTTCGGCGGGGGTGTGCGGCTCGGATGGGACCGGGTCCGAAGGCTCCGCGGGCGATGAGGCTTTGGAGGCGACGGGAGCGTTCTTGCTGCTTGCGGGAACAATGGCCAAGGTCTTTGCCGGGGGAATCAGCGGGATGTAGTTTTCCCCGGTTTCGAGACCGGTTGCCTTGACGAAGGCGAGGTAATCCTTCCATTGAGCCTTGGGAACCTTGTTAGTGAGGATGACGACCTTTCGATCCACCTGAAGTTCACCGGCCTCGAGGTGGTAGGTCTGGTCGAAGGTGGCGAAGCTGCGCTTGACGTGAATGCCATCGGGCAGGTCAGCGCGGTAGCCGCCGGGTAGGCGGATATGGGTGTGGGCCTCGAGGGTCCGTTGGGCGCCCTGGTCGATGTCGTGTTCGGGGGCCTTGTCCTTGTCGATGATGACGATCTCGAGGGCGGGAAAGAGGGGAAGGATGCGGCCGTTCTCCCAATCGGCGAAGCTGGGCCGACTGTAGTCGTAAGCCACGTGGACGGGCGCGGAAGGATCGGGCTGGCGGAGGTCGACGTTGCTCACCTTGCCACCGAAGCCCATGGCTCCGGAGACGTACTGCATGGCCTGATCCCACTCGGAGGGCGCAGAACGCTGGACGAGGGTGCGGAATCCGGGCTCGCTGTCGGAGCGTACGGTGAGGGTCATGTGACTTTTGAGGAGCCCCTCGCTATCGAGGGTGCCGGCGGCGTCGAAGCGTTCGAAGTAAGCGAAGGGCGGGGCGGCTGGGGTGCGTTCGAGGCGAGCGTCGCCGGCGGCCGGGATGACGAGCGCCTGCTGATCGCGGATACCAGGAATCAGGACACGAAAGGGCTCGACCTCGGGCGTCGCGTCGAGCCAGATACGGCCATTGGGAAGATCGACGGTGGTGATGACGTGGTTGAAGACGGCGGGGGAGGGCAGCTCCGGCACAGGCGTGATGTTGACGCCGATGAGGGCGGGCGCGGTGGTGAAGCCCTTTGCGTGCAGGAGCGCCTCGAGCAGGGTGTCCTTGTCCTTGCAATCACCGTACTGGGTGGCGAGCACTTCCGCGGCGGCGTGCGGCTGGTAGCGACCGATGCCGAGATCGATGCCGACGTAGCGGGTCCTGGTGGAGACGTACTGGTAGAGGGCACGCACCTGATCCTCGGGGGATTTGGCATCCCTGGTGAGATCTTCGGCCTTGGCACGGACGGTGTTGTCGGGCTGCGCGCGAGGGAGCGCGAGGCCGCGGTACCAGTCGCCAACCTCGGCCCAGCTATGGAAGGTGGTCCAGGAGACGGAGGGGAGGTTGCGGCCGTCGGCGTCCTGGTCCGGATCGTGAACCTCGACGGGGGTTGCTGTGGGGTTGCCGTCCTTATCGGGGCCGGAGGCCCTGGTCTGGGAGGATTCCCAGCGCCAGCGTTTCCAGCCCTCATGCTCAGTGGAGGAAGAGGGGTGGTTCGGGCTCCAGACCTTGACGTAGGTTGCGGAGGGTACCTCAAGGGTGAGGGTCTCGCTGAGCACGACGGAACCGGTGGCGGTGAAGTGCTCCGCGCCCCAGAACTGGCCGGGCGCCTCGGCTTTGGAACGCCGGGTGTGAAGCTGGTACTCCAGGGTGTCGCCGGCGGCGAGCGAACGTACGGGGAGCTGATTTTCCTTGAGATCGCTGTAGAGCGGGGCCTCACGTGTGACGGGCGCGGGCATCTCGATCGCGGCGGAGGTTGGGGTTTCGATGACCGAACCGTCGGGTTTGCGAACCCGGACGAAGTCCAAGGCGCCGGTCTCGTAGGCGGAGGCGTAGCTAACGGAGAGAACGCTGAACTGGCGTGCGGCACCCTCGGATTGGACGCGGACGACGACACGCCGCAGACGTTCGCCGGTGCCGTCTGCGTTCATGCGGACGGTGGTATCGAAGTGCTCGAAGACCATGGGCTCGTCGCGGTAGATGCCGGGAGAGACGCCCTGTGCTGGGCTGGGTCCCTGCTGAGCGGTGGCGGATGGAAGGGACGAGATCGCGGCAAGAAAGGCGGCGAACAGGAAGTTGGGAACGGCAGAGAGTCGAACAGTCGAGCGCATGGCTAAGTGAGAGGGTTATATCAGACGGGCTCCGGATCTCAACGCAAGGGTTGAGTACGGAAGTTGCATGTGGGGATAGCGGCGGGTTGATTTTTTCCTAAAACGGGAACGGGGGCTATGCGGATGGGAGGTCTTCGGTGAGGGTCGGGCGATGGCGGGTGAGGAAGATGGTGGTGAGGAGGGCTAGGAAGGGGAGGCCATAGACGAGGGTCAGGCGGAAGGCGGGGGTGAAGGGGGTGGTGAGGAGGATGGCGGAGAGGAGGGCGATGCCGGCGAGGGTGGTGTAGGGGAAGCCCCACATGCGAAAGGCTAACGGGGTGGCGGCGTGGGCGCGGCGGAAGCGGAGGTGGGTGACGAAGATCATGAGCCAGGTGAAGAGGGCTCCGAAGATGGAAATGGAGATCATGAGGGTGAAGGCGGTGGCGGGATAGAGGACGTAGACGACGGTGGCGAGGGCGATGCCGATGGTGGAGAGGAGGAGGGCGGGGAGGGGGACGCCGCGGCGGTTGAGGGCGCCGAAGCGGCGGGGGGCGAAGCCGGCGCGGGAGAGCGAGAACATCATGCGGGTGGTGATGTAGAGCTGGCTGTTCATGGCGGAAAGCGCGGCGATGAGGACGACGACGTTGAGGATGCCGGCGGCGTAGGGAAGGTGGGTGGCGGCGGCGACTCGGACGAAGGGGCTGCTGCTGAGGCCAGCTCCGTCACCGGCTTTGCTGCCGGCCTGATTCCCGGTTACGTTCCAAGGGACGATGGCGAGCATGACGGCGAGCGAGAGGAGGTAGATGAAGATGAGGCGGAAGATGGTGAGGCGGAACGCTCGGGTGATGGCGCGTTGGGGGTCGCGGGCTTCGCCGGCGGCAACGGCGACCATCTCGATAGAGAAGTAGCTGAAGATGGAGACGATGACGGCGATCCAGGTTCCGCGGAGGCCGTGGGGGAAGAAGCCGCCGTGCCTGGTGTAATTGGCCAAGCCGATGCCGGAGTTTGCGGGAGCGGTGACGAGGACATAGCTGCCGAGGAGGATGAAGGCGGCGATGGCGAGGATCTTGAAGAGGGAAAAGCTGTACTCGACGGTGCCGAAAACTTTTACGTTGGCGGCGTTGACGGCGATGAGGGTGGCGGAAAATCCCAAAATCCAGACGACGCCGGGGACGGCTGGGTACCAGAGGCGCATGTAGACGGCGATGGCGGTGACTTCGGTGCCGACGGCAAAGACGACGGCTGACCAGTAGCTGTAGCGGACCAGGAATCCGGCGAGCGGGGAGATGTAGTGTTCGGCGTAGGCTCCGAAGGAGCCCGAGGTGGGGTGGGCGACGGTCATCTCGGCGAGGGCGCCCATGAGCAGGAGGGCGATGAGGGCTCCGATGGCGTAAGAGATCAGGACGGAGGGGCCGGCGAAGCCGATGGCGAAGGCGCTGCCGAGGAAGAGGCCGGTGCCGATTGCTCCGCCGATGGCGATCATGGAGATCTGGGCGGAGGAGAGGGTGTGGTGGAGGCCTTCTTCGCGGGCAGTGATGTGGGCGAAGTCGGGGGTTGGGGTTGGCGGCATGCGGGCGGATTTAGTGTAGCTGGCCGGTTTTGAGTGCAACGGCTCCAGCAGATTTTTCCGCTTCGCTCCTGAATGACAAGCGAAAGAACGGAGCAGATTCCTTCGCTTCGCTCCTGAATGACACGCAAAAGGACGGAGCAGATTCATTCGCTTCGCTCCTGAATGACACGCAAAAGGACGGAGCAGATTCATTCGCTTCGCTCCTGAATGACACGCAAAAGGACGGAGCAGATTCATTCGCTTCGCTCCTGAATGACACGCAAAAGAACGGGGCTTATACGTTGAATTTGAAGAAGAGGATGTCGCCGTCTTTGACGATGTACTCCTTGCCTTCGGAGCGGAGGAGGCCGGCTTCTTTGACCGCTTGCTCGGAGCCGAGGCGGAAGAGGTCGTCGGAGCTGTAAGCATCGGCTTTGATGAAGCCGCGTTCGAAGTCGGAGTGGATGACGCCGGCGGCGCCGGGGGCCTTGGTGCCGCGGCGGATGGTCCAGGCGCGGACCTCCTGGACGCCGGCGGTGAAGTAGGTGATGAGGTCGAGGAGACGATAGGCGGAGTGGATGAGGCGGTCGAGGCCGGGCTCTTGGAGGCCCATGTCTTTGAGGAACTCATCGCGCTCGGAGGGGTCGAGTTGGGCGATCTCGGACTCCATGGCACCGCAGATGCTGACCATCTGGGCGCCTTCCTCGGCGGCGCGCTGCTGAACGGCGGCGGTGTGGGCGTTGCCGGCGCCGAGGCCGGCCTCGTCGACGTTGGCGACGTAGAGCTGGGGCTTGGCGGTGATGAGGAAGAGCTCGCGGGAGAGGAGGCGCTCGTCGTCGGTCAGGTCGGCGGTGCGGGCGGGCTTGCCGGCGTTGAGGACGCCGAGGAGCTTTTGTAGCATGGCGTGCTCGGCCTTGATTTTGCCGTCGGAGGTGGCTTTGGCGGCGCGCTCGACCTTGGTGTGGCGCTTTTCGACGGTATCGAGGTCGGCGAGGAGGAGTTCGGTGTTGATGATGTCGATGTCGTGGAGGGGGTTGACGCCGCCGGCGACGTGGACGACCTCGGGGTCGTCGAAGCAGCGGACGACGTGGCAGATGGCGTCGGTGGCGCGGATGTGGCCGAGGAACTGGTTGCCTAACCCCTCTCCTTTCGACGCGCCTTCGACGAGGCCGGCGATGTCGATGAACTCCATGGTGGTGGGGACGAGGGACTTGGGCTTAATGAGGGCGGCGATCTTCTGGAGGCGCTCATCGGGGACGGGTACGATGCCGGTGTTGGGCTCGATGGTGCAGAAGGGGTAGTTGGCGGCCTGGGCCTTGGCGGAGGTGAGGGCGTTGAAGATGGTGGATTTTCCGACGTTGGGGAGGCCGACGATTCCGCAGTTCAGGGGCATTTTGGGTTGAGATCCTTTTGTTGATTGGGGTGATTTGGAGGGGATACCTCCCACCTCCGGTTTCTGGTGCAAGTATTCGAAGGACGGTGGGTTAGGGTGGGACTTCGGGGGTGGGTCTGTGGTGATGGATTGGTGAATCTTCTTCAGTTTACCGGGATGGGAGAGGGATTGCGCCAGATTGCGGGGTAGAGGGGTCGGCGTGATGAAACTACCCGAGTTGATCGAACCGATTGGGTTGGGTTCAGAGAGCGATGGCGCGTTCGCTCGATGGGCCCACTGATGGCGGTGAGTCTGCCATGAATGGGGCACCCGCCTTTGGCTTGGCGGGTTGAAAGCTTTGACCTGTGGGGTGGAGCATCCTGTGGTGGACGGATGTGCTCCTAGGGTAGGAGTGCCTGAGCGGTGGGTGCGGGGAAAGGTTTGGGAATGGCGAACAAGGTGGTTGTGGTGACGGGGGCTTCGGCTGGTTTGGGGCGGGCGGTTGCTCAGGCGTTTGCGAAGCGGGGCGACCGGGTGGGGCTGCTGGCGAGGAATCCCGAGGCTTTGGATGCGGCGGTGAAGGAGTGCCGGATGGTTGGCGGGGAGGCGGTGGCGATCCCGACGGATGTGTCGGATGCGGAGGCGGTGGAGCGGGCTGCGGCGGAGGTGGAAGAGAGGTTTGGGCCGATCGACGTTTGGGTGAACAACGCGATGGTGAGCGTGTTTTCGCCGGTCAAGGAGATGGAGGCGTCGGACTACAGGCGGGTGACGGAGGTGACGTACCTGGGGTATGTCCACGGGACACTGGCGGCGCTGCGGCGGATGCTGCCGCGACAGGGCGGCAAGGGTCGGGGGACGATTGTGCAGATCGGGTCGGCGCTGTCGTACAGGTCGATTCCGCTGCAGTCGGCTTATTGCGCGTGCAAACATGCGATCAACGGGTTTACGGATTCTTTGCGGTGCGAGCTGCACCATGACAGGAGCGAGGTGCGGCTGACGACGGTGCAGATGCCGGCGATGAACACGATCCAGTTCGACTGGGTGAAGAACCGGCTGCCGAAGATGACGCAGCCGGTGCCGCCGATCTACGAGCCGGAGCTGGCGGCGGAGGTAGTAGTGGCGGCGGCGTATGCGGGGCGGCCGCGGCGCGAGTACTGGGTGGGAGCGCCGACAGTGGCGGCGATTGTGGGGCAGAGGGTTGTGCCGGGGCTGCTGGACCGGTACCTGGGAAGGACGGGGTATGACTCGCAGCAGTTGATGGACGAGCCGAAGGATCCGGGTGCTCCGGACAATTTAAATGCGTTTGTGCCGGGGGTGCACAGTGCGCGGGGCAAGTTCGATGCGCGGTCGAAGCGGCGGAGTTTGCAGGTTTCGGCGTCGCTGCACCGGGGGTGGGTGGTTGCGGGGCTGGCAGTGGCGGCGGGCGCGGTGATGGCGGGACGGAGGAGGGCATGAGGGCGGGTTTGCGGGAGCCGGATAGGGTGATGATGGTGGCTTGCGGGGTGGCGATCGCGGCCTTGGTGCCGGTGGTGCTGCATCAGGTGGGGGTGTTGGGGCACCTGCCGGATCCTCCGGGGGCGGTGTTTGATTCGGATGGGATCACGGAGTCGAAGACGGCGCATCCGTTCGGGGTTCCGGATGGTGTGCTGGGGCTGGCGAGCTATGGGGTGACGATGGGGCTGATGGTGGCGGGGAGGCGGCCGGGTTTGGCGCGGATGCTGCTGGGGTGGAAGCTGGCGGTGGATGGGGGGGCGGCAAGCTTCAATGCGGTGCGCCAGGTGGTGGTGTTTGGGCGGGTTTGCTCGTGGTGCATGGGGACAGTGATGGCGACGGGGGTGATGGTTTGGGCGGGGCGGGGGGTGGTGGGGGCGGAGGTCGGGCGGTTGCAGGGGTGATGGATAGCGAGCAGCCGTCTCGGGGTGAAAGTGGGGTTTGAGCAGCGTACCTAGGCGCGATGTAGGTGGGCAGAAGATGGGCACCCCGGGTGGTCGGCTAAGCGATGCCAATCCCATACTTTTGGCTAAGCTCGGTATTCGCTCCGATTCGATGTTAAGGGTCGGGGCGGAGCGGTAGCCTACGCCTCTTACGGTAACTAGATGCTGCGGGTTGTCGGTTGAAGCTGCTGAAAAGTTTGTGGCGCGCTTGCCGGCGGGCACGTCAAAGGATGGATTGGAAGCGATATACCTGAGGAGAGAAGCGATGGCGAAGCTGCAGGTAGCGGTTACGGCGGAGGACCACATCCAGGGCGATGCGGGGGCGAAGGTGACGCTGGTGGAGTATGGGGATTACGAGTGCCCGCATTGCCTGATTGGGGATGCGGTGGTGAAGCGGTTGCAGAGGCACTTTGGGGAGCGACTGCGGTTTGTGTACCGGAACTTCACCCGCATCGCAGACTTCGTCCGCCCCAACGCCCTCCACCTCTCCGCATTTCCCCTCGCCACCTCGGCCAACTTCCGGTTCAGCTCCACCCCCTCAACCTCCCGATACGGCAGCTCCGCGGCCAGCAGCAGCGCCCTTCCCTTCCCGCAGCCCACATCCAGAAACGCATAGCTCTCGACCGCTCGCACCCCGTCCGTCTCCCGCCAAAGCCCCAGCAGCGCCCGCATCCGTGATGGCGGCACCCCAAAGTACGCCGTCGAATACACATCGTGCGCATGTCCGCCCGGCAGCTCTCCCCCATCGATCAGCCCACTCGTCTTCACCTCATGTTCCGCGTCGAACGGATGCTCCGCCCTCCCCACCTTCGCTCCCCCACGCAGCAGCCGCCCAACCTCCATCCGCAGCGTCCCCACCAGCCCACGCTGCCGCACGCCCCACCGCACCCGACCCACGAAACTCGACCCAAATCCCACCATACGCAGATTCTAGCTGCCACCCCAATCTAGCCCCACACCCTACACCTACTCCTCCCTTAAGGCCTTTCTCCTGCTTCCTCCCCTACTCCCTGCTTGCCTTCCCATCCCGCTATACTGCCCCTGTCCATGAACCTCACCCGTCGCCGCGGAGCCATCGCCCTCTTCATCGCCCTCGGCGCCCTCCTCATCGGCGTCGCCATCACCCTCAATATCGGCTGGATCATCCTCAACCAGCGCCGCGCCGCCCTCCTCGTTCTGGGCATCATCTGCTTCGCCATTCTCATCGCCGGCGTCGTCCTCAACACCGTCTTCCTTCTCCGCGAGATCCGCCGCAACGAGCGTCAGGACTCCTTCCTCAACGCCGTCACCCACGAACTCAAAACCCCCATCGCCTCCATCCGCCTCTACCTCGAAACCCTCCAGCGCCGGCCCGTCCCCGAAGAGCAAAAACAGCAGTTCTACACCATCATGCTCGCCGACTCCGACCGCCTCCTCGCCACCGTCGAGCAGGTCCTCAAAGCCGGCCAGCTCGGCCAGAAGCACCGCCAGCTGAACCGCACCCTTATCGACCTCGATCCCCTCCTCAACGAGTGCATCGCCATCACCTCCCAGCGCCACCACCTCCCCCCCGGCGCCATCACCCTCGATCCCGGCGCCTCCGGCATCAACTTCCGCGTCCTCGGCCTCCCCGAAGACCTCAGCACCGCCGTTCTCAACGTCCTCGACAACGCCGTCAAGTACTCCACCGACCCCGTCCAGATCCATTGCTCGCTCGCCATCGAGCGCTACACCTTCGTCCAAATCCGCATCGCCGACCAGGGACACGGCCTTCCACCCGGTCACCAGAAGCGCATCTTCAAGCGCTTCTACCGCGTCCCCGGCCGCACCATGGTCCGCATCAAGGGCACCGGCCTCGGCCTCTTCCTCGTCCGCGCCATCCTCCGCCAGCACGGCGGAGACGCCACCGCCCACAGCCCCGGCCTGGCCCAGGGCACCACCATCACCCTCACCCTTCCCCTCGCAAATCCCGCCGCCCCTTCGCCCACCGCACCCATCGCTCCAACACAATGACGGCTCCAAGCTTCGGTTCTGGTTCGCTGGATCCACGCCGCCTGTCCTACTTCACACCGGCGTACAGAAGAGCGCTCCGCCCCGAAGTCTTGCAGCGCCACCTTCTCTGCTTCCAGGTAGGCCCAGGCTCCAGGCTTCTAGGTAGGCCAAGGCTTCAGCCTTGGCATCTCGCCGCACCTCCAAAGCGGCTTCAGCCCCTGGGGTATGGCCTTCTGCTTCCACTTCCTCCCGCTCGGAAGGCAACCGCCGGATCGCCGGACATCCCTCATCGCATCTTAAGCAAAAGCTTTGTATAACCAACGTGGGGTATGTTCCCTCCTTCCATGCGCCCCCCATCGACAACCGGATGTAACTTTGGAATGGAAACATCGCTCGGGAAAGGATTCATCTCAGATGAAAGCTGTACCCATAGCTCTGCTCGCCTTTCTCCTCGGCCTGCTCACCCTGCCCGCCGCCGCCTTTGTCTACTTCAGCTATGGCCACCCCCCCGTCGCGACCGCCGACACCCCCTTTCCGCTTGAAGCGAAGATCGTCAAGCTCCCGCTCAACGCGCGTATCGACCGCGAAAAGCCCGGGCAGGCCCCCTTCGTCTCCACCCCGGAAACCCTCGTCGCCGGTGCCCACCTCTACCGCGAGCAGTGCGCCTCCTGCCACGGCCTCAAGGATCATCCCTCCCAGTTCGGCGCCACCATGTTCCCCCGCACCCCGCAGCTCTGGGCCAAACACCAGGGCAGCGATGTCGTCGGCGTCAGCGATGACCCCGCCGGAGAAACCTACTGGAAGATCGAAAATGGCATCCGCCTCAGCGGCATGCCAGCTTACAAGACTCTCCTTAATCAGACCCAGATGTGGCAGATCGCGCTCCTTCTAGCCGCCGCCGATAAACCCCTGCCGCAAGCCGCCGATGCCGCCCTGACCCAACCGTTCCCGCAGTGACTCAGCAGACACCAACAACCCGGCAAGCCTCTTCTCCCCTGGCCAGGGTACGCCCCAAATCTCGCGTGGCCCTGCGTGCCTCATCGCAGCATCTCCTGTCCCTCTTCCGCCGAGCCCTCTGCCTCTGCGCAGCCGCCGCCGTCGCCCTCGCGCATCCCGTCTCCGCGCAGCAGCCCCTCTCCCTCCACGACGCCATCGCCATGGCCGAAAACAGCCCACAGGCCCTGGCCGCCGCCGCCCAGATCAGCGCCGCGCAGGGCTCCGTCCGTCAGGCCGGCCTCGGCCTCAACCCCCGCATCTACCTCTCGTCCGAGGACATCCGCCCCTGGGCGAGTGACTTCTCCTTCGCCAACAACACCGAAGACTACGGCTACCTCGGACAGACCGCTGAGCTCGCCGGCAAGCGCTCCAAGCGAGTCGGCGTGGCTACCGCGGACCTCCGCCGCACCGAGGCCGAAGTCGCCCTGGGGAAAGCCCAGATCGCCGGACGTGTCGCCCAGGCCTACTGGGGAGCTGCCCTCGCCCTCGGCCTTCGCGATCTCCTCGCGCAAGACCTCAAAGCCGTTGACGATCTCGTCCGCTACCACAAGCAGCGCGTCGACGCCGGTGCCATGCGCGGCGTCGACCTCCTCCGCATGCAGATCGAACGCGACCGCATCTCCATGGCCCTCGATCTCGCCGAGCGTGATCTCGAAGTCGCCCGCGTCGACCTTTTCCGCCAAATCGGCCGCAAACCGGATCCCACCATCGTCCTCTCCGAGTCGCTCTCCACCCCCCTCCAACCGCCGCCCTCGGACATCGAAGCAGCCGTCGTCCACCGCGCCGACATCGTCGCCGCCAGGGAGACCGTCGCCTCCGCCGCCGCCAACCTCCGTCTGCAGCACGCCATCGCCGTCCCCGACCCCGACATCCTCGGCGGCTACAAGCGCAACAGCGGCTTCGACACCCTCTTCGCCTCCGTGCAGGTCCCGCTGCCCTTCCGCAACCGCAACCAGGGCGAGATTGCACGCGCCGACGCCAACCTCCGCCTCGCCCGAGCCCGTCTCGAGCAGGCCGAACTCGGCGCCCGCGCCGACATCGCCGCCGCCCAGACCGTCTACGAGCATCAACTCCACATCGCCCAGGGAACCCTCCCCGACATGCGCAGCCGCGCCAGAAAAAACCTCGAAATCCTCGACGACGCCTATCGCACCGGCGGCGTCGACCTCCTTCGCTACATCGACGCCGAACGCACCGAAATCGACGTCGAAGTCAACGCCCTACGCATCCTCGCCGACCTCCGACAGAGCGCCGTTCGCCTCCAACTCGCCTTCGGAGAGCCCCTATGAATCGACCGACCTCACCGACCTCACGGACCTCACCGGCTTCACCGACCTCGCCCGCCACGTCCACCGCACTCACCCTCGCCACCCTCCTCCTGCTCGCCACTCTCCCCCTCGCCTGCTCGAAAAAAGCGGACAGCAGCGCCAAGCCATCAAACTCGTCAGCCAAATCCTCCTCTTCAGGCAAGTCCTCGGGCTCGCAGGATTCGCCGGGGGGCGCCGACAACCAGAGCGGAGCCTCCGCCAGCAAATCCAAAGGCGGCAACGTCTCCCAGGATAAGGACACCGTCACCCTCACCCCCGAGCAGCAACAGCAGGCCGGCATCCGCATCGCCGAGGTCGACGTCCAGCCCGTGGCCCGCTCCCTCGACGTCAACGGCCAGGTCGGCATGGACGAGCAGCACACCGCCCACATCGGCGCCCTTGCCGACGGCCGTATCACCAGCGTCTACGTCCTTCCCGGAGCCAACGTCCGCCGCGGCCAGACCCTCGCCGAACTTCACAGCCACACCGTCCACGAGACCGTCGGAGCCCTCCTCCAGGCCTTCGCTGATCTTGATCGCCAGCACGGCGCCGTCGCCTTCGCGCAGGGGGCCCGCGACCGCTACCAGCACCTCTACAGCATCCAGGCCGCCTCACTCGAAGAGTCCCAGCACGCCAACCAGCAGCTCGTCCAGGCCCAGACCGACCTCGCCGCCGCCGAGGCCACCGTCCACATGGAGCGCGAACACCTCTCCGAACTCCTCCAGGTCAACCCCGAGTCCCTCACCCGCACCAACCTCTACAACCGCGAGCTCGTCCCCGTCCGCTCCGTCATCGACGGCACCGTCATCACCCGCACCGTCACCCCCGGCATGGTCGTCCAGACCGGCATGGACACCTTCATCGTCTCCAACCTCTCCACCGTCTGGATCACCGCCGCCCTCAACGAGAAGGACATCGCCCTCGTCCGTCTCGGCGCCTCCGCCCGCGTCACTACCGACGCCTACCCCGGCCAGAACTTTCCTGGTCGTGTCGGCCTCGTCGGAGACACCCTCGACCCCGCCACCCGCACCATCCCCGTCCGTATCGTCGTCCCCAACCCCGGCATCAAGCTCCGCCCGCAGATGTTCGCCACCGCCTCCATCGCCCAGCCCGAGACCCGCCCCGCCGTCTTCGCCCCCGAGGACGCCCTCCAGGACGTCAACGGCCTCCAGGCCGCCTTCGTCACCGCCGACGGCAAGACCTTCCACGCCCAAGCCGTCCAGGTAGGCACCCGCGCCGGACACCGCGTCGAGATCACCAACGGTCTCAAACCCGGAGACCACATCGCCATCGCCGGTGCCTTCATGCTTAAATCCGAGCTCCTCAAGGGCAGCGTAGGGGAAGAGTGAGGCCTACCCAATGGTGAGGATCAATCAACGGTGAGGAATAAGTAAAGATGAACCGCCTCATGGACTTTCTCCTCAGCAACCGCTGGCTCGTCGCCGCGCTCCTCGTCGTGCTCGTCGTCGGCGGCATCGTCACCATGTTGCACCTCCCCATCGAGGCCTTCCCCGACCTCACCAACAATCAGGTCGTCGTTACCGTCCAATGCCCCGGCATGTCCCCCATCGAGGTCGAGCAGCTCGTCACCTACCCCATCGAGACCTCCATGATGGGCATGCCCAAGCTCCAGACCGTCCGCTCCACCTCCAAGCTCGAGCTCTCGATGGTCACCATGATCTTCGACGACAACATGAACCAATATTTAGTCCGGCAGCTGGTCGCCGAACGCCTCAACCAGGTCGCGAGCCGCATCCCCACCGGCCTCCAGCCGCAGATGAACCCCATGTCGACAGCCTTCGGCGAGGTCTACCAATACACCGTCAACGCTCCGAAGATGTCCCTCATGCAGATCAAAACCCTGCATGACTGGACCGTCCGCTTCGCCCTCCTCACCATCCCCGGCGTCAGCGAGATCAACTCCTGGGGCGGCGAAACCAAGCAATACACCATCGAGGTCGATCCCGATTCGCTCCGCCGCTACAACCTCACCCTCCACCAGGTCGTCTCCGCCGTCACCGCCAACAACGCCAACTTCGGCGGCAGCTACATCGAGCACGCCCAGCAGGAGTACACCGTCCGCGGCATCGGCCGAGCAGAAAACATGGGCGACCTCGGCAACATCGTCGTCTCCTCCACCACCGGCATCCCCGTCCTTCTCAAACAGGTCGCCACCATCGCCCCGCTTCCCCTCATCCGTCACGGTGCCGTGATGAGAGACGCCCAGGGTGAAACCGTCTCCGGCATGGTCATCATCCTTCGTGGAGAAAACGGCCGCAAGATCATCAACCAGATCAAGCAGAAGGTCGCCGACCTCAAGCTCCCCGGCGGCGCCAAAATCATCCCCTTCTACGACCAGTCCGACATCATCGACGCCACCATCCACACCGTTAAGACGAACCTCATCGAAGCCGCCGTCCTCGTCATCGTCATCCTCCTCATCTTCCTCGGCGACTGGCGCGCCGCCCTCGTCGTCGCCCTCACCATCCCCCTCGCCCTCCTCTTCGCCTTCCTCGGCATGGAGAGCTTTGGCATCTCCGCCAACCTCATGAGCCTCGGCGCCATCGACTTTGGCACCATCGTCGACGGATCCGTCGTCATGGTCGAGAACTGCATGCACCGCCTGGAACGCGATGGCAAAGATCGCGGCGGGGGCGGCAAGCCCCTCTTCGATATCGTCCGCGAGGCCTCCCACGAGGTCGCCCGCCCCATAGTCTTCGGCGTCCTCATCATCATCGCCGTCTACCTCCCCGTCCTCACCCTCCAAAGCCTTGAAGGCCGCATGTTCCGCCCCATGGCCGTCACCGTCGTCTCCGCCCTCACCGGCTCCCTCCTGCTCGCCCTCTTCGCCGTCCCCACCCTCTGCACCATCGCCCTCAAACGCCAGGCCTCCACCGAGAAACGTAACGAATCCAAGCACAAATTCGCTCCCCCTCCCAACCTGTCATCCCGACCGGAGGCTTCGCACAGCGAAGCCGCAGTCGAGGGACCTGCGTCTCCAACCTCAACCGCTGAAGGGCACCCCCACAACCAGGGCTGGTTCAATCGCCTCCGCACCCATTACGGCAACTCCCTCCTTCGCGCCGAAAAGCATCGCCGCCTCATCGTCATCGCCGCCATCGCTCTCATCGTCGTCGCCATCGGCTCGCTCAAGTTCATCGGCACCGAGTTCATGCCCACCCTCGACGAAGGCTCCATGGTCATCACCTCCAAGCGCCTCCCCGGCATCGCCCTCACCGAGTCCGTCGCCATCGGCAAGGAGATCGAGCGCACCATCAAGAGCTTCCCCGAGGTCTCCTCCGTCGTCACCAAGCTCGGCCGCCCCGACCTCGCCACCGAAGCCATGGGCGTCTACGAGTCCGACAGCTACATCTCTTTCACCAAAAAGCAGCAGGGGGCCAGCCCCTCGGACCGGCAGAAGCTCTCCGACAAACTCGAAGCCGCGCTCACCAAAATTCCCGGCGTCACCTACGAGTTCACCCAGCCCATGCAGATGCGCATGGATGAGACCATCACCGGCACCCGCGGTGACGTCGCCCTCAAAATCTTCGGCCAGGATCTCAACACCCTGGAGACCCTAGGCCACCGCGCCCAGGCCATCATCGCCGGCGTCCAGGGAGCCTCCGAGACCCAGATGGAACTCATCTCCGGAGCCGAAGAGATCCAGATCCGCATCGACCGCGCCGCCGCCGCCCGCTACGGCGTCAACGTCTCCGATGTCCAGGAGATCATCGAATCGCTCTACGGCAGCAAACAGGTCTCCGAGATGATCGAGGGCGACCAGCGCTTCCCCATTGCCGTCCGCCTCCCCACGGACACCCGCAACGACCTCGACGCCATCCACACCCTCCAGATCAAGGCTCCCGGCGGCGAACTCATCCGCCTCGACCAGATCGCCGACCTCCACAACGTCCGCGGCCCCATCCTCATCAACCGCGAAAACGCCCACCGCCGCGTCGTCGTGATGTCCAACGTCAGCGGCCGCGACCTCGGCAGCTTCGTCACCGCTTCCGAGCAGGCCGTCAGCCAGGGCCTCAACCTCCCGCCCGGCTATCACCTCGAGTGGGGCGGCCAGTACGAAAATCAGCGCCGCGCCGAGGGGCGCCTCGCCATCGTCCTCCCCGTCTCCATCCTCATCATCTCCGCCCTCCTCTACGCCACCTTCCAGAACATCCGCCAAATGCTCCTCATCCTCTCCATCGTCCCCCTCGCCCTGGTCGGCGGCATCGCCGCCCTCTGGATCCGCGGCATCAACCTCAACCTCTCCGCCTCCGTCGGCTTCATCGCCCTCTTCGGCATCGCCGTCCTCAACGGAGTCGTCATGGTCTCCCACATCAACACCCTCCGCAAACAAGGCAAGCCCATGGACGAAGCCGTCCACCAGGGCGCCTCCGACCGCCTCCGACCCGTCCTCATCACCGCCCTCGTCGCCTCCCTCGGCTTCATCCCCATGGCCCTCGCCACCTCCCGCGGCTCCGAAGTCCAGCGCCCCCTCGCCACCGTCGTCATCGGCGGCCTCTTCACCGCCACCCTCCTCACCCTCTACCTCCTCCCTCTCCTTTACCCCCGCTTCAGCAAAAACATCGCCGGAGTCGACCCCGAGCAAAAGCCCGCCTGACCAAACGCCCACCTCCCAGATTGTCATTCTGAGCGCAGCGAAGAACCCCGTATTGGTCTTTGCCGTTGCGGTTGCCTGATCTCTTGCTTGTCATTCAGGAGCGAAGCGGAGGAATCTGCTGTTGTACCCCACACCCCACGAACCAAACGCCCTGCCCATGGTCTCTTCCCTACCCACCCTCTTACCTCTGCTAAGATGTAAGACATGAACACGCAGATCACCACCGTAAGCACCAAAGGTCAGCTAGTCATCCCCGCGGAGATGCGGGCTCTGCTCGGCATCCATCCCGGCTCCCGCATCGCCTTGACTCTGGAGCAGGAACGCATCGTTCTCCAGCCGGTTACCGATCAGCTGGTCGATGACACCGCCGGCATGCTCCGCGGCGGCCCGTCGCTCGCGGACGAACTTCAACAGGAACGCCGCAAAGAAAAATGGTGACGTTCGTCCTCGATGCCAGCGCCGTCCTGCGGTACCTCGACGGAGAAGAAGGTGTCGACCGCGTTCGCGAGATCATCAAGCTCCACATCGCCGCACATGCTCACGTCGTCGTCTCAGCCATTCAATGGGGAGAGATCCATGGCGTTCTCTTCAAGCGGCACAGCCCAGGCACCGCGCAGGCGGCAATCGGCCGGCTCACAGCCTTCGACTTTGAACTCATCCCGGCAACTCCCGAACGCGCCGTACGTGCCGCCGCAATCAAAATCAAAAGAAAGATACCTTATGCCGATGCCTTCGCCGTCGAGCTAGCCGGAGACTCGAAATACCATATCCTCGTCACCGCAGACTTCGATGTCAAACCGGCCAAAACCGACATCGCCATTGAATTCCTCCCGAAAAAAACTGTGATCGCAAGTGATGACCGATAGCCGATGAACCACGGCAGAGCACCCATCCCCGCCCCCCTCATCACCCTCGTCGAAGACGAAGCCCACCTCGCCGGGGGCCTCCTCTTCAACCTCGCCGCCGAGGGCTACCGCACACAACACTTCGCCGACGGCGACCTCGCCCTCGCCGCCCTCCTCGCCGCCCCCGCCTCCGGCCCCGACGCCCCCTCCGCCATCCTCCTCGACTGCATGCTCCCGGGCGCCGATGGCTTCACGATAGCCCGCACCCTCCGCGACGCCGGCCGCTTCACCCCCATCCTCATGCTCACCGCCCGCTCCCGCCCCGAGGACATCCTCGAAGGCATCGAGGCCGGCGCCGACGACTACCTCCCCAAGCCCTTCGACCTCAACATCCTCCTCGTCCGCCTCAAATCCCTCCTCCGCCGCATGTCCTGGCAGACCGCAAACCACGCCGCAAACCCAGCCGCGAATCAGACCGCAGCCGCCCCTTCACCCTCCCTTCCCCTCCCCGGCGCGGCCACATCCCACATCCCGTCGGGAGACTCGACCTCCACCCCGCCGCCCCCGCTCCCCGCCCCCACGGACATCCCCGAGTACGCCTTCAACCACCGCACCATCCGCTTCGATCAGCTCGAACTCATCGCCCCCAACCGCATCACCCACCTCACCCTCATGGAGGCCGACCTCCTCCGCTTCCTCACCGATCGCCCCAACCAGATCGTCTCCCGCAAAGAGATCCTCGAACAGGTCTGGCGCGTCCACGAAGACACCGACACCCGAGCCATCGACAACTTCATCGTCCGCCTCCGCCGCTACATCGAAGACGACCCCGCCAACCCCCAACACCTCACAACAGTCCGCGGCATCGGCTACCGCTTCCTCCCCAACCCGTAGGTGAGCACACATCGCCGGGTGCCCCCATTCATCGCAGTCTTTCGCGATGGGTGGGGTATTCGCTCCGTCCCGCCGGGTGCCTCATCTTTCGACGGTTGGCTCAGGTATGCAGCTCACCACGAGACCGGGTGGCCCATTCTCCGCGGTTCCATCGCGAAGGGTGGGTTATTCGCGCGCCGAAAGCGCGAACCGCCCTCCTTATCTCCGCAAGAATTTAAGCCGTCTCAATTGCCGCCGCCAACTCCTCATATTCCCAAGCACCCTCATACTGCTCGCCATTGATAAAAAACGTCGGCGTCCCATGCACCCCGGCCCGCTCCCCACCCTCCATATCCCTCTCGATTCTCTCGCCAAAGCTCTGCTCCTCGACCGCCGCGCTTGCCTCCTCGCCGTCAAGCCCCAGCCGCTCCGCCAGCTTGGCCAGCATCGGCTCGCTCAGGCTCCTCTGGTTTTGGAAGATCGCATCGTGCATCTCCCAAAACTTTCCCTTCGCACCCGCAAACTCCGCCGCCTCCGCAGCCGGCTCCGCCATCGGATGGATCTCCATCAGCGGAAATGTGCGGAGATGCGACGGAGGTGGAGCTTCCCCGGGGGCCGCTGCTGGTGTATCTGTACAACCCATTTCGGGCGGAGGTGCTGCGGTGTCTGATAGGGCGGTTGGACGGGTGGGCAGCGGAGACGGGTGAGAGCCTGGAGGTGATCTACCTGTATCCGGAGGAGGAGGGTGTGTTTGCGGAGTTTCCGCGATTCGAGCGGATGTGGCGAAGGCAGGTGGGGCTGGCGGCGGAGGATGTGGGGGTGGATGGGGTGTCGGCGGCGGAGGATCCTTGCAGTCTCTACCGGTGGGTGGGGTAGCGGGTGATTCTGGAGGGTGTCGTGGCGCATCTGACCCACCCACGAGCGGAAGCTGGTGGGGACCCCGGTTCTTCCCGCGGTGGAGCGCGGAGAGGATGGGGCAACCGGGCTTTGGGGCTGGGCGGATTCTCTGGAAGGCCGCTACTTCTTTTTGTGGATGCCGCGGCGGAAGGGTGCCGTGGAGTTGATGGTGATCTGGAGGGCGTGGTTGTGCTCCCCGATGATGCCGTTGGGCCTGGGCATGTACTCGTAGAGGTAGCCGACTTCGAGCTGGAGGTTGTCGCTTAGGTTCCAGCCAAGGGCGCTGTAGGTGCGGTTCTGGTTGAGGGCGCGGGAGCCGCCGTGAGGGCCGAAGTTGACGAAGAGCTCGTTGTAGATGGAGGTGTAGCCGGGGCGGGGGCCGGCGGTGGACCAGCGGAAGGGGATGTTGGCGGTGAGGCGGTAGCGGGCGCGCTCGGCGTACTCCCAAGCGGTGACGCCGATGCCTTTGGTGGATGTGCCTTCGAAGCGCTGTTCGGCGCGGAAGCGGTGGGAGAGGGTGACCGCTTTGGGATCGGAATGGGAGCCGATGAGGGTGTGCTTGAACTTGAGCTCTTCGAGGATGCGGTGTTCGGGCTGGGGGCCGGTGGTGGAGGGGTCGCCGAGCGAGCCGCCTTCGTAGGGGTAGCCGCGGAGATAGGTGTAGGCGAACAAGGTGGTGATGCCGTGGCCGAGGCTGTAGGTGACGCCGGGGCGGAGGAGGAGTTGTTCCGGGCGCTGGCCGAGATCTTCGCGACGGAACTGGCCTTCGAGGTGGATGCCCCAGGTGGGGGTGAGCGGGTGGTCGCCGAAGTACATATACCAGGCGCTGCGTTCAGCTCCGGCGGTGGGATTGGGGTGCTGGGCTTGGGCGAGGGTGGGGATGAGGGCTGCGAGGGCAAGGAGGAGGCGGCACAAGTGACGGCATACGCAGGGTCGAATCCGGCAGGTTGGCCGTGGGATCATGCGGGTTGGATGCTGCGGGTGTGAGTTGATGATGGAGAGACGAGTGCTTGCTGATGACACGAAGGGAGGGCAGGCGCACAACGGCCAATGCGGGGGTTCTTCGCTTCGCTCAGAATGACCGCTAAGAGACTAAACAGCAGATTCCTCCGCTTTGCTCCGGAATGACAAGCAAAGGGGCAGGTGGGGCGAATCAGGGTTCCTCGCTCAGAATGGCAAGCTAAGACTAAACAGCAAGAGCACATTCCTCCGCTTCGCTCCTGAATGAGAAGCAAAGGGGCAGGCAGGATGACAGGCGAAGGGGCAGGTGGGGCGAATCAGGGTTCCTTCGCTCAGAATGGCAAGCTAAGACTAAACAGCAGATTCCTCCGCTTCGCTCCTGAATGACAAGCAAAGGGGGAGGCAGGGCGAATCAGGGGTTTTGCTTCGCAAAGAATGGCCGAGCTAAACGAAGGAAAGGCGCAGAGCTTGTGCTCTGCACCTTTTGCTGCGGATGCGTCGGCGATTAGGCTCCGGCGGGTTTGGGGTCGGCGGGGTCGAACTTGGCGATCTGGACCTTTTTGGCGAGGCCGACTTGTTCAAGGAGCCAGATGCCGTAGTAGTTGACGTCAAACTCGTACCAGGCGAGGCCGTGGCGGGCGCTGACGGGATGGGCGTGGTGGTTGTTGTGCCAGCCTTCGCCGCCGGTGAGGAGGGCGACCCACCAGTTGTTGCGGGAGTCATCCTTGGTCTCGAAGCGGCGCTTGCCCCAGAGGTGGGTGGCGGAGTTGACCAGCCACGTCGCGTGGAGGCCGAGTGTCGTCCGGAAGAAGGTTCCCCAGAGCATCATGCCGATGGCGCCGACGAGGCGATGGCCGGGTGAGAGGGCGGCGCCAATGGCGAGTTGGGCGAGGCCAGAGACGATGAGCGGGAGGTAGTGGAACTTCGAGAGCCAGACGTGGACCTTGTCGCGCGTGAGGTCCGGGGCGTAGCGGCCGAGGAGGGCGGTCTCGGAGTGGAGGGCGCGGCCGGAGAGGATCCAGCCGGCGTGGGCCCACCAGGTGCCGTCGTGCGGGGTGTGCGGGTCGCCCTCGTGGTCGGAGTTTTGATGGTGGACGCGGTGGGTGGCGACCCAGAAGATGGGTCCGCCCTCAAGCGCGAGGCAGCCGCAGGCGGTGACGAAGTACTCGAGCCACTTGGGGGTGCGGTAGCCGCGGTGGGTGAGCAGGCGATGGTAGGCCATGCCGATGCCGACGTTGATGGCCAGGAAGTACATGATGGCGAAGGCGAGGAGGTTCTTCCAGGAGAAGAAGAAGAGCGCGGCGATGGCGCCAACGTGAAAGGCGCCCATGGCGATGGTGGTGATCCAGTTGATCTCGCCCTGCTGATGCTCGCGACCCATGCGGAGGTCCTGCTTGACCTTGCGGGCGACTTCTTCGGCCGGATTGAGGCGGGTCGATACGGGCGCGGTTACGGCGGCCTCGTAGGCGGCCTGATCGGCGCGCTGGCCTGAACTTTGAAGTGAAATCTGATCCTGGATTTGATCCTGGACCTGGTCGGGCGAGAGTACGTAGGGAGTCATTGTTCTGGGGTCCTCTTTCGCTACTTCTTCCACGCTAGCAGGGGTCTGAGTGGGTGGGGTGTAAGAGTTTTGTAATGCTCTCACTGGGCAGTAGTGGGGCTCTCGGTGGATGACCTGCAAGCCCCGAAACCGGAAGGAAATGGCCGATTCGGGGCGGATAAAGGCAGTGTAAGAGTTTTGTAATGCGCCCATGCAGCTGCACTTGATAGGGTTGTCGGATGGTTCTGACAGGCGGTCGTTGGAAGTGGAAGTTCGTCGTGGGTGGGGTGCTCGCCGGTTTGGGAGCGGGCGTGGCGTTTGGGCAGGGCAGCGGGGCTGCGATCGATTTGCCGACGAGCAAGCAGATTGGGCGACCGGCGCCGGGCGATCCGCAGCGAATGAACGGGCTGCCGATGTCGATGGCGGTGAGTCCGGATGGGCGATGGGTGGTGACGGTGAATGCGGGTTACGGCACGTTTGAATCCAGGTATATGCAGTCCCTGGTGGTGGTGGATACGCGGACGGGAAAGGTGGTGGACTGGCCGGATGAGCGGACGCTGGTGAATGCGCGACAGACGTTGTACTCGGGGCTGGCGTTCAGCGCGGATGGGCGGCATCTGTATGGGAGCGTTGGGTCGCTGACCGATCCGGAGGGCAAACGGGCGGGGGATACGGGGAGCGGTGTGGTGGTGTATGGGTTCGAGAATGGGCGGCTGACGCGGGAGCGGGTGATCAAGATTCCGCTGCAGCGTTTAGCGGGTGGGCGGCGGACGAAGCTGGTGGGGGATGTGGAGGGGAGTGTCGGGGTGCCGTTTCCGGCGGGGATTGCGGTGGTAAAGGCGGGGGCTGGAGTTTCGGCGGAGAAGCGGGTTCTTCCGCTTCGGCAAGCTCAGGGTCAGAGTGACGAGAGAAGTCAGAATGACAAGACAGGTCAGAATGGCAAGACAAGTCAGAATGGCAAGACAGGTCAGAATGACAAGACAGGTCAGAATGGCAACAAGAAAAATGACAACACAAGAGACGAAGGTCTTAACGCGGCTAAGGATTTGCTGCTGGTTGCCGATAATCTCTCGGACGATGTGCTGCTGATGGATGCGGGCACGGGGAAGATTGTAACCAGATTCGATCTTTCGGAGAGTGATGCGGTTCCGGGGACGTATCCGATCGCGGTGGCTGTGTCGCGGGATGGGGCTCGTGGATTTGTGGCGTTATGGAATGCGAGCGAGGTGGTGGAACTGGACCTGGTGCAGGGGACGGTGGGACGCAGGCTTGCTTTGCTGAGGCCGACGAGTGCGATTGCGGCGGGGACGCACCCTTGCGCGTTGGAGTTCTCGCCGGATGGACGGACGATGTATGTGGCGTTGTCGAACCGGGACGCGGTGGCGGCGGTGGATGTGAGTGAAGGAAAGGCGGGGGCAGGAGCGTTCACGGTGAAGGGCTATTTCGATACGCGGCTGCCGGGCCAGAGCTACTTTGGGGCGGAGCCGGAGGCCCTGGCGGTGAGTGCGGACGGGCGTCGGTTGTATGTGGGCAATGCGATCACCGACGCGGTGGCGGTGATGGATACGACGAAGCTGACGGCGAGTGCGGCGAAGAAGGGATTTGTGGAGCCGATCGGGTTTGTGCCGACGGAGTGGATGCCGATGAGCATGGCGGTGGCCGGCGGCAAGGTGTATGTGGCGACCGCAAAGGGCAGGGGAACGGGGCCGAACAACTTTGCGCAGAGGCGGACGGTGGAGACAAAGGGGAACCGGCGTTTTCAGAGCCCGTCGACGTATATCGGCACCCTGCTGTATGGGTCGATGGCGGCGATAGACATGGTGGCGATGGAGCGGGAGATGCCACGGTGGACGGCGCAGGTGATCGAGGATAACCGGATGAAGGCGGAAGAGGAGCGGATCCGGTTTGCGGGGGATGCGCATGGTGCTCGTAGAGAAGCAGATTCCTCCGCTGCGCTGCGGAATGACAACAAAGAGGCGGGTGTCGGGGGTGCTGGTGGTGTGGGTAGAGAAGCAGATTCCTCCGTTGCGCTGCGGAATGACAAGCAAAAGGGCAAGCAACAGCTCCGGGGAGGCGAGGGCGGCGACCGCAACGGTAGTGAAAACGAGAAGGTTGCGGCAAATGCTTCGAGCACATCCGCCGATAAGGGGATGGAGGGCTTCCCGGGGCCGATCCGGCATGTGATCTACATCATCAAGGAGAACCGGACGTACGACCAGGTGTTCGGGGATCTGGAGCAGGGTGGGAGAGCGGTTGGGAATGGGGATAAGAGCCTAACGATGTATGGCGCGGAGGTGACGCCGAACCAGCACAAGCTGGCGCTGCAGTTTGGGGTGCTGGACAACTTCTTCGACTCGGGTGAGGTGTCGGGAGATGGGCATGTGTGGTCAAATGCGGCGATCGGGACGGACTACCTGGAGAAGACGTGGCAGCAGAACTACCGCAGCAAGGAGCGGACGTACGACTTTGAGGGGGTGGTGGCGGAGGGGTATCCGATCGAGCAGCATATCCCGGATGTGGCGGAGCCATCGAGTGGGTATCTCTGGGGGAACCTGGCGCGGCACGGGCGATCGCTGTATCACTTTGGCGAGTACATCGCGTCGACCTTCTGTAACGAGAAGAGGACGGTGACGGCTCCGGTGGCGTCGCAGGAGGGGCCGATGTTGACGGAGCAGGCCGCTTGCGCGAAGAAGGAGATAGCGCCGGGCGGGGCGATGCCGGAGGTTTGGGGCGGAGGCACGAACAAGTGGCCCTGGGCGATCCCGATGATTGCGTCAAACGTGGCGACCAAGCCGGAGCTGGTGGGTCACTTTGCCGAGGAGCAGGCGGACTTCAACCTCCGGGTGCCGGACCAGGTGCGGTATGCGGTATTCGAGCGGCACTTCAAGCAATGGGCGGCGGAGCGGGCGGCGGGCAAGGATACAATGCCGAACTTCGTGATGCTGCGGTTTCCGAACGACCATACGGCGGGAACGACGCCGGGAGGGCCGACGCCAAAGAGCTCGATCGCGGATAACGATCTAGCGATCGGGCGGGCGGTAGAGCTGGTGTCGCACTCGGCTTATTGGGACGATACGGCGTTCTTCATCCTGGAGGACGATGCGCAGAATGGAGCGGACCACGTGGATGCTCACCGGAGCCTGGCGCTGGTGGTGAGCAAATATGCGCAGCGGGGGAAAGATGGCGGGGCGTTTGTGGACAGCCGATTCTACTCGACGGTGTCGATGATCCGGACGATGGAGACGGTGCTGGGTCTGCCGCCGATGAACAACAACGATGCGTTCAGCTCGTTGATGGCTGCGGAGTTTGAGGGGCCGGGAGATCAGGCGGCGTTTGCGGCGGATTTTCGGAACCGGGAGAATGGTTTGATTTACAAGGCGAATCCGAAGGTGACGGCAGCGATGCCGGCGGCAACGGCGGAGGGTGAGCGGGCGTCGGCGAAGATGGACTTTCGCCATGCCGACCGGGCGGATGCGCGGAAGCTGAACGTGATTCTGTGGCGGGATGCGATGGGGGAGGCGCCGGCGCCGACGTTGCTGACGGAGAAGCGGAAGAGGGCGAAGAAGGATGATGACGACTAGATGGGGAGCTTTGGTTTGTTGAACGGCAGATGCAGGTCCTTCGACTGCGTTGCTCACGGTGACACTGTGAGCAACTACGCTCAGGATGACAGTTTTTTTGGCGAGGCTGTGGGCCATATCCTTAGGTCGGAATACTTATCGTTGGTGAGGGAGGGTTGATGGGATTGGCGCCGTTTCGGTTGAAGCCGTTTTTCAGTGAGAGGGTTTGGGGGCGGGCCAGCCTGGAGCCGTGGTATGAGGAGACGGGGACGTCGGAGCTGGTCGGGGAGGCTTGGCTGACCGGGCCCCAGTGCGTGGTCGAGACGGGACCGATGGCGGGGAGGACGCTGGCTGAGGTTTCGAAGGAGTGTGGAGCGGAGCTGCTGGGGGATGGTGAAGACGGGGAGTTTCCGCTGCTGGTAAAGGTGCTGTTCCCGAATGACAAGCTGTCCGTGCAGGTGCATCCGGATGATGAGCGGGCGCGGGCGATGGGGCAGCCGCGAGGAAAGACGGAGTGCTGGTATGTGCTGGAAGCGGAGCCGGGGGCGGCGGTGGCTCTGGGGCTGAGGGAGGGCGCGGATGCGAAAGAGGTTGAGCGGGCGATCGCGGAGGGAAGGCTCGAGGAGATGCTGGTGCAGGTGCCGGTGAGCGCGGGGGAGATGGTGTTCGTGGACGCGGGGACGGTGCATGCGATCGGGCCGGGGGTGACGCTGCTGGAGACGCAGCAGACGAGCGACACGACGTTTCGGATGTGGGACTATGGACGGCCGCGGGAGCTGCATGTGGAGCAGGGGGTGGCGGCGACGAAGTTTAAGACGCGGGCGGGAAAGGTGGAGCCGCGGGTGCTGGGGGAAGGGATGACTCGTCTGATTGAGGAGCGCTACTTCACGGTGGATCGATATGACGTGAGAGACGAGGCGTCGGTGCTGGTAGAGATGCTGGGGCCGGGATGCCTGGTGGGGCTCGAAGGCGGGGCCAGGCTGCGGAGTGCGGGGGGTCACGAGGTGGAGCTGCGAAAGGGCACGGCGGTGGTGGCGCCGGCGGGCAGCGAGGTGGTGGTGGAGAGTGCGGGCCCGGTCAGCTTTGCGCGGTGCTTTGCGCCGAGGCGGTGAGCGGGATGACGAGGTATGTCGCGCTGCTGCGCGGGGTCAACGTGGGTGGGAAGAATGCGCTGCCGATGAAGGAGCTGGCGGCGATGTTCGCGGGCGCGGGTTGTGTGGATGTGGCGACGTATATCCAGAGTGGGAATGTAGTGTTTGGGGCTTCGGGTGAGTGCGCCGCCGGGCTAGCGGGGGCGATCGAGGCGGAGATCGCGGGGCGGTTTGGGATTCGCTCGCCGGTGATTCTGCGGACTGGAGCGGAGATAAAGAAGGCTTATGCGGGCAATTCTTTTGCGGGGGTTGAGGAGGAGATGCTGCATGTGTATTTTCTGCGGGACAGGCCGGAGGCGGCGAAGGTGAAGGCGCTGGATTACGAGCGGTCGACGCCGGATGCGTTTGCTGTGGTGGGGCGGGAGATCTATCTGCATCTGCCGGCGGGGATGGCTCGGACAAAGCTGACGAATGGGTACTTTGATAAGGCGCTGGGGACGGTTTGTACGGCGCGGAACTGGAAGACGATGGGGAGGCTGGTGGAGATGGTTGGTGGGGCTGAGGCGGCAGGCAAGAGCTTCACCGTGGAAGACGGTAAGTAGAACTTGCAAAGGCAAAAGCAACGGCCAATACAGGGGGGCTTGGGCTTCGCGCTTCGCTCAGGATGACGGCGGAGAACGAGCAACAGCAACTGCGACAGCAGGTTCCTGCGCTTCGCTCCTGAATGACAAGCAAAAGGGCAGGCAACAATGAAGGCAAAAGCAACGGCAAAGCCTATACAGGGGTCCTTCGATTTCGCGCTGCGCTCAGGATGACGGCGGAGGACGAGGAACGCGAGCGTTTAGAACTGGAAGTAGAGGAAGGAGGTGGTGCTGTCGAGGTTGGCGAGGACGGCGAAGAAGAGGACGGCCATGACGACGGCCCAGCCCAGGTTGGGGGACCAGCGGAGGCGGGCGAGGAGAGGGGTGGGGGCGGCGGGGTCCTCCGGCTCGGAGGTGGGGGAGTGGTGGCCGGGCTCGGGGAATTGGGGGGTGGGTTCCTGGCCGAGGATCTGCTGGGAGTTGGGAAAGAACCAGACGACCGGGAAGAGGGCGAAGGCGAGAGCGCCGTCGAGCAGGGAGCTGGTGCTGCCGAGGCCGTGGCGGCCGGCCATGTCGTGGAGGAGGGCGAAGGCGGCGTGGAGCGAGTCTGAGCGGAAGAAGATGAGGGCGAAGGAGACCTGGGCGTAGACGCCGAGCATCATGGCGAGGCGGGTGAAGCCGGTGACGGGAGCGTGAACCGGACCGGCGTTGGGGCCGCGGCGGCGGAAGTGCCTCCAGGCCTGGTTGGCGGTGAGGTAGACGCCGTGGATGAGGCCGAAGATGAGGAACTGGATGCCGGCTCCGTGCCACAGGCCGGTGAGGAGCATGGTGACCATGGTGGGGTAGGCGACCATGGCGGTGAAGCCCGCGGGGGTGGCGAGGGCTTTGCGGGAGGTCCTTTTGCCGGCGGCGAGGCGGCGGCGCTGCACGCCGAGAAGCAGCGGGTTGTAGAGGTAGAGGGTGATGTAGCGGGTGAGGGTGATGTGCCAGCGCTGCCAATACTCGGTGACGCTGGTGGCCTTGTAGGGCGAATCGAAGTTAATGGGGAAGCGGATGGAGAAGATGCGGGCGAGGCCGAGCGCCATGTCGGAGTAGCCGGAGAAGTCGAAGTAGAGCTGCATGGAGTAGACGAGGAGGCCGGTCCAGGCGTGGGTGGCGGTGAGGGTTCCGGCGCTGCGGAAGGCGAGGTCGGCGCCGGGGGAGAGCTTGTCGGCGATGAGGACTTTTTTGGCGAGGCCGATGAGGAACCAGGTGAGGCCGAGGGCGACATCCTGGGGGTTGAGACGGAAGCGGCGATGAGTTGGCGGAGGGGGCTGGATGCTGTCGGGGAGATTGCCGGAGACGTCGCCGGAGTCCCGACCGAGTTGGGGGCCGAATTGGGGCATCATCTCCTTGTGGTGGAGGATGGGGCCGGCGATGAGGTGGGGGAAGAAGGTGACAAAGAGGAGGTAGGAAAGGAAGTCCTGGCGCTCGGCCTCTACGCCGACGGGGGAAGCCGGGACCTCTACCCCAGCGGGGAGACCCGCCGGGGACCCCGGAACCTGACCCTGGGCCAGATCGATGAGGTAGGAGATCTGGGTGAAGGTGAAGAAGGAGATGCCGAGCGGGAGGAGGATGGGGTGGGGATGGAAGTTGGCGAGGTGGAGGGCGCTGATGGCGAGAAGGGTTTTGTAGAGATATTTGAAGTAGAAAAGGGCGAGCAGGTTGAAGGCGATGCCAAGGGTGAGGAGGCGTTTGCGGAGGGTGGAGGCTTCAGGTGCGGAGGCGAGGGTCGAGGCGACCAGGTAATTGACGAGGATGGAGCCGAGGAGGAAGAGGACCAAGACGGGGTTCCAGGCGGCGTAGAAAACGACCGACATGAAGGCGAGCCAGGCGATGACGGGGCGACGGCCGAAGCGGCCCAGCAGATGGAAGCCCAGCATGGTGACGGGGAGGAAGAGAAAGAGGAATTTGAGGGAGTTGAAGAGCATGAAGGAGCTGCTTTTCAGGGTAACGCAGCAGCGGGGGCGAGGGGTGGCTGGGTGCCCGGCGGTGGGCGGGTGAGAGATATGGGGTTTCGCTGTGCTCAGCGCTGACGGCGTAAAACGGGCAATGGCAAGTGCAAGGACCAATACAGAGGTCCTTCGCTGTGCTCAGGATGACGGCGGTAAAACGGGCAACGGCAAGTGCAGATACAGGGGTCCTTCGCTTCGCTCAGGATGACGTCGTAAGACGGGGGAAACGGGCGTAAGGCGGGGGGAACGGCGTAAGGCGGGGGGACCGGCGTATGACGGGGGAAACAGCGTAGGACTGGGGAAACCGCGTAAGACGAATAGGAGAGGAAGCCTGATAACGCGGGGGAGACGGACACGCCTCTAAGATGGCTAGCGGCGGCGGAGGGCGATGCGGCGGAGTCTGGCGATTGAGGTGGTGGGAGGATTGCGGCGGGGGAAGGTGGGGCTTTCGTGGGTGACCTCGTTGAGCTCTTCGGAGACGAGGCTGGAGACGATGTTGGAGCCGAGGGCGGTGTAGTGGCGGCCATCGTTGAAGAGGCCGATAGGGAGCGAGAGCAGGTTGTTGCTGGTGATGCCGTCCAGTTGAGAGCTGTAGGCGGCCAGGTTCTGGTCGCAGGAGGGAATGGGGGCGACATTGACCAGGACCAGGCGGGTGCGGGAGGCGTACTGGCGGCGGTACGCGTCGACGAGGGTGCGGGGGTAGTCGCCGAGCTTGGAACCGGCGGCAGCGGTGGGTGGACCGCAGGAGGTGCGAGGGGGCGCGGGGGGCGTGAAGAAGCCATTATGGACCGTAATCAAGTCTTCTTCTGGGCGGAGATGGGTGAGGTGGAACCAGACGTCCTTAATGCCGTAGAAGGCGCTAAAGCCGGCGGCGTAGCCGGCGAAGGCAATGGCTTCCTGTGGGTGCTGGACGAGGGTGCGGCGGGCTTGATGGGGGCTACCGTGGCGGAGGAGTTCGAGCAGGCCTTCGGCGTAGATGGTCTGTCGCCAGACGCGGTTCTCGGGCTGGAAGCTGTCCGGGCTGAGCTGAACCAGGAGAACGCGCGGCTGCGGGTTGTTCTGGAGGTAGTGGTTGAGGGTGAGGTTGTCGGTGACGGCCAGGACGGCGTTGGTGACGGAAATGTTGCAGGTTTTGAGGCCGGTGTTGCGTTGGACGACATCGGGATTGATGCCGGTCATAGCGGTGGAGTCGCCGAAGACGAGGACGTCGCAGATGCGATTGCGCATGTCGAAGACTGCGTCGTTGGAGCGCACCCAGACGCTGGCGCCGTGGTTCAGGAAAAAATCGGACCGGCCGAGGGCTATGAAGAGGGGGATCGCGAGAAGAGGAAGGAGGACGAGCGCGACGCTGTAGTGCTGGGCGGATCGGCGGGCGCGGCGGCCGGCATGTTCCTGGTCGCTGGGGGTAGAGGGGGCGGGCTGATGGCCGGTCGCGTGAGTGGCCTCTGTTGCTGGGCTTGCGGGATGTTTCGTGGCTATGATTCGGTTTGGACGCGAAGCTGGGAGGAAAGTTGCCACTGTGGGGATTGTATCCGGTCAGGGTTTGCCGGTGCGCATGTCTCGATTATGCCGGACGGAGAGATGGAAGGAACGGTCACCTACCCTGGTGCGAGTTGATTTGTGCTTAGAGGGCGGCCCTCATGAGCCGGCGAGAGGATTCCATCCCGACCGCATAGACCACATGGGCCAACCAGTGTGCGACGTGGGCCGAGGTCGGCTCCTCGGTGGGGAGCGCGGCGAAGCCGACCGCAGGCACGGCGACCAGGTCGGTTCCTGCCCAAAGAAGGGTTCCGAAGGCAGAGCCCAAGCCGAGGCCGACGATGCTGGAGAACTCCGCGGCACCGCCGTAGAGGCCGCCCATGACGGCTCCGAAGGCGTAGTGGACGACCGTTCCTCCCCGGAGCTTGTCTTCGTACGTCAGGTGCCTGCCGCCAGTGGCAGCACGGACGAAGGTGTCGGCGGCCTGCATGGTTACGTTGTTATCCGGGTCGACGGAGGCGGCATGGTTCTGCTGCTGACCTCCGCTATCGTCAGCGGCACCGCTTCCGAGTGCCTGTTGAAGGAAAGGTCCTGGACCTTCGATGAACCGCATCATGAGCCACGATCCGACGAGCCCGCCGACTACCCCCGCCGCAATACCTCCCAACAGGTGCTTTGCTTGCCGCTCGCTCATCGCAGGACCCCTCTCGCATGGATAGATGCACGGGGGTGGGATCACGCGCTGGACGGACCGCTCCGGCGCGGGTTGGGCGCAATGCGCCGTCGAGTTTTTTCCGCTGATGAAAGTGGGTCGGTGCGACGTCGCGCGGTCGTGGGGCGCTGCAGAGGCGGAGCGGCGAACCGCAGCCTGCGGGCATGCGAGAGGGCTTGCCGTAATGTGGGAGGATGGTGCCAGTGGAGACCTACGTCGGAGCCGCGGATCGGGTAAACTCACGTCCATGCGGTTTAGAGCTATCGTCGCGATGTCCGTAGCAGTTCTGCTGCTTTCGGTCTCGTGCGTGGCCTCCGCGTGTGAGACTTCCTGTGCTCTGAAGGCTCTTGCGCCGGGATGCCATGACGCTGGCGATGGAGCCTTTACCGCTGCCCACCCTGGTCCGGATCTGATGCCCGGGATGGGTCATTGCGGGATGGCAAAGGGCATACAGGCTCCTGTCCTCCAGGCGGATGCCGTGTGCAACCATTCCTCGGTTTGCGAACAACCGGCGCAGACCATAGGAGACAGCGAGGCTGGCCGCCCGGCACAGCTGATTTCGACTGCCCATGCCGGGGTGACCGCTTTTGCATTGCCGGTGGAACAACGACGATCGAGATCTGAGCCCGCTGACCGGTCACCCTCGCGTGCGCCTCTGCTCGTGGCCTTGCAGACGAACCTCCGCGTCTAGACGCGGCCTTCCAGCCGATGTTTCACCTCACGTTGCTGGCCGGTGCGTCGCTTTGTCTCCAAACTCATGGATCTCAGCAGCACCGTCTCCCGCAACGCCAGAATCCAGACCCTACCGTGCTCGCGGAGTTCCTTCCATCATGGCGAATCGCCGATCCTTTCTACAGAGTGCCCTGGGCCTGAGCGCCGGGCTATTTGCGACCGATAAGCTCCTTGCCTCCTCACCCCAATCCGCAGCAGAGCAGATGAAGAAGAGCCGCTCCCGGAATGGGGGCCCTGCGTTCAACGTACCCGTCGTGACTACAGATATTGGTGATATGCCCTACACCATGGAGGGCGATGTCAAGGTCTTTCACCTGATCGCCCAGGTGGTGAAGCAGCAGATCTCCCCTGACAAGGGGATCGACGTTTGGGGTTTCAATGGCTCCGCGCCGGGACCGACGATCCAGGTGACGCAGGGAGACCGCGTCCGGGTGATCTTCGACAATGAACTTCCGGAGCCGAGCTCGATTCACTGGCATGGGTTTGAAGATCAGATCCAGAACGATGGCCAGCCTGGAATCAGCCAGGATGCAGTGAAGCCCGGAGGCCGGTTCGTTTACGAGTTCACGATTCACCAGGAGGGCACGTATTTCTACCACTCTCACATGGCGATGCAGGAGATGGCAGGGATGTTGGGGGCCTTTATCATGCACCCGAAGGAGCCGTACCGGCCGCACTGCGAGAAGGACTTCGCGATTCACCTGCAGGAGTACGCCGTGCTGCCGAACAACACCATCCCCAACACCATGAATATGGAGTTCAACTGGCTGGTGCTCAACGGCAAGGCTGGACCGGCGACTACCCCCCTGATCGTCCGGCTCGGCGATCGCGTCCGGGTCCGGTTCATCAACCTGGGGATGGATCACCACCCGATGCACATCCATGGCCACACCTTTTACGTGACGGGAACGGAAGGTGGACGAATTCCCGAGACTGCCTGGTGGCCGGGCAATACCGTGCTCGTCGGTGTGGCCCAGGCGCGCAACATTGAGTTCGTCGCCAACAATCCGGGTGACTGGATGCTGCACTGCCATCTGCCTCACCACATGATGAACCAGATGTCCTCGAACGTCGGCAAGATGACGCGAATGGCGGGGCGGGGAATGCCTGCCGGGGGGGACATGAACACGGGCATGGGTATGCTGCAGGGCACACCGGGAGCACCGATGGGCGAGGACTACGGCCCGACGCTTGGGCGGGGCCTCGGCGGCGTCGGAAATGCTTCCGATATGGCCACCACAAACGGACCGCTGTCGCAGGCTAAAGCAGCCGACGCGATGGGAGGCATGCAGCACGCGGGAGGAAAGAGCGGCATGCACCACGATATGGGGGGCATGCCGATGAGCGATATGAAGGCCGACATCGCGCCGAATGCGAACAACATCCCGAACTTCCCCCAGGACGCTTACATGGAGGGCCCAATGATGAATATGGACAAGATGGTGGAGCGACCGGAGAACTATGGACTGCGTCCGGGATGGAGTCAGTTCATGCAGGGCATGATGACGTTTATACGGGTCCTGCCGCCAGAGAAGTACGACGAAGTCATCGCTCGGATGAAGCAGGCAAACCGCCTGAATGATCCATACGCCTCGATCATCAACCGCGGGTAAGCCGGTCGCAGTCAGGAGAATCCTAATGAGATCTACCTTGTTCGCAGTGGTCCTGGTGCTCACCGCAAACGCCTCCGCGCAAGAAATGCAGTCGATGCCGGGGATGAAGATGCCCGCAACGCCGAAGAAGAGTCCGCCTGCGCGACATCGTTCCGGGCCGGCTAAGAAGGCCCCGAGTGAGCAGAGCCAGTCGATGCCCGGGATGCCGATGGGCGGGCAACAACCAGCTAAGCCAGCCGCGGGGGCAGACATGCACGACATGCAAGGGATGCATACGGACTCCCCGATGACGCAGGCGCCGGTGAATGGCTCGATCACTCACGACACGATGGGGGTGCAGGAGGCTGAGAATCCTGAGCACAGGACCGGTAGCAACCTCCCTGCGCCCGATCTCCTGCGAGAAGTTGGGGCGCGGCCTGCGATGCCGCTTTCCGATTTTGTTGCGATGGCCGATAAGACCAATCCGACGCTGGCACAGGCCAGTGCCTATGTTCAGCGATCCGGGGCACAGGCGCGCCAGGCAGGGCTTTACCCAAACCCCAGCGTCGGCTACCAGGGGGAACAGATCAGAGGCGGAAGCTATGGGGGCGGGGAACAGGGGGCCTTCCTCCAGCAGATGATCGTGCTCGGTGGAAAGCGTGCCCTTCGCCGAAATATCTACAACCAGCAGAAGCAGTCCGATCAGATCGGCGTAGAAGAGCAGACGTATCGGGTGCATGCGGATCTGATTCAGGCTTTTTATGCAGCGTTGACCTCACAGGCCAAGGTAGATGTCCAACAGCGGCTGGTCGGCTTGTCTCTCGATGCGGTCGAAACCGCCCACCAGCTGGCGAACGTCGGACAGGCGGATGCTCCTGACATCCTGCAATCCGAGGTTGAAGCGGAGCAGGCGAAGATCGATTTCGTCACCGTTCAGCGCGAGTTCATCCAGAACTTCCGCGTTCTGGCGGCGCTTGCGGGAACGCCGGAGCTACCGGTCAGACCTTTGTCTGGAGCGCTCGAAGCCCCGCCCGAGTTTGACGCGGAGCAGCAAGTTGCCGCGATCGTGAGCTCCAGCCCAAGCGTGAGAAGGAGGCAACAAGAGGTCGCGATCGGCGAAGCCCGGCTTCGAGATGCGAGGCGAGAATCCGTGCCTGACATCCAGCTGCGAGTGGGTGAGCAATACAACTTCGAACATGTTTCGGAGATGCCGGTGAAGGCCGCCGGACCGCAGAGCTTCGCATCCGCCGGCATCAATGTACCGCTCTGGAACCGCAACCAGGGCAATGTGGATGCGGCCGAGGCTGAGATCCAACGGGCTCGCCAGGAAGTCACTCGCACCCAGCTTTCGCTTCAGCGGACGGCCGAACCCCTGGCGCAGTCGTACCTGTCGGCTCGATTCACAGCCGAGCGGTACAGGACACAGCTGATTCCTCGTGCCCAGCGGGCCTATGATCTCTACCTCATGAAATATCAGAGCATGGCTGGAGCCTACCCCCAGGTGCTCGTCTCCCAACGCACGCTCTTCCAGCTGCAGATCGGATATCTCTCCGCGCTGCACGATATTTGGGCCAACGCCGTTGCGTTGCAGAACTTCACCCTGAGCGGAGGGCTTGAAGCGCCGATGTCGACGGGAAGCGCCTCCACCACTATCAACCTGCCAGGAACAGGCGGCAGTGTTGAGTAGATACAAGGAACGAAACTGCACGTACATCACAAGAGAGGCTATGGATGAGCGCAGGGAGTGACGAGGCCGGAGCAGGTCAGCATGAGGACGTGCTGGGTCGAGTAATGGAGCAACATGGGCGGTTTTTGAGTTTTCTCGCGGCTCGTGTCGAAGACTCCGCCGCAGCCGAAGACATCCTCCAGTCCGCTTACTTGAAGGCGATCGAACGTGGCTCGGAGATTCGAGATACAGAGAGCACTGTCGCGTGGTTTTATCGCATCCTGCGCCATGCGGTTGCGGACCACTACCGAAGGCGGTCCGCTCGTGTGAGTGCCCACGATCGGCTGGCCGCCGAGACGCCCTTGAGCTACGAGATGGAGCTGCAGCAGACGGTGTGCGCCTGCATCGGCGATGTGGTCCGGGATCTCAAGAGCGAGTACCGCACGGTCATCGAAGAGGTCGATCTGGGCGGCGCGTCGGTCCAAGCGTTCGCCCGGTCGCATGCTACCTCTCCCAACAACGCTTCCGTGCGCCTGCATAGAGCGCGTCAAGCCGTGGCAAAGAAGCTGTCTACAGTCTGTGGAGCATGCGCGGAGCACCGATGTCTCGACTGCACCTGCAGACGAAGCCAACTGTAAGATCGCGCCGGCCCATGCGTCAGCAGCAGTAGAAGGATGAGGTGAAGCGATATGTGCTGCTGTGACAAGCCGAACGATGGGGTAAAGGACCCGGTGTGCGGCATGACCGTCGATCCGGCGAAGGCCGCCGGGCGAAGCGAATACCAGGGGAAGACGTATCTTTTCTGCTCTGCCGGATGCAAGAGCAAGTTCGATGGCCGGCCCGACCGGTATCTCAAGCCGTCCGAAGCGGCCTCGGAAAGGTCCTCGGAAAGAGCTCCGCAGGAGATGCGAACGGCGATCGATCCTGTGTGCGGAATGGAGGTGGACGCTGCGAAGGCGGCGGCTACCGAAGAGCATCGAGGAACGCGATATTTTTTCTGCAGCCGAGGATGCGCTGCGAAGTTCCGGTCTGACCCCGAGAGATATCTGGAGTCTGACACGGCTTCGGCAAGTGTGCCGACCAAAGCGGAGCAGCAGACGGAGTACATCTGTCCGATGGACCCCGAAGTGAGCAAGCAGGAGCCGGGGAGTTGCCCGAAATGCGGCATGGCGTTAGAACCAGCGACTTTGGCCGCACCGGCGACCCGCACGGAATACACCTGTCCGATGCATCCGGAGATCGTGCGTCCGGGGCCGGGAAGCTGCCCGATTTGCGGGATGGCGCTTGAACCTCGACGAAGGCGGCTGACTGGCGACCGTACCTCCGCGTAGGAAGAGCAGCTAGCCAGCTGTTCATGCTTAGGCGGTACTCGAATAAGCAGTGATTCAGTCAGTGACCGTACCTCCGCGTAGGATTTGGTTGATCGTACCGTACCTTCACGATCAAGAAAGATCATCAGCCGTGAAGGTTATACGGGAGCATGAAAGGGTTCTGAGATGCCGCCGTACCTCCGCGTAGGAAGTTTTCAACCGTACAGGCTGGAAAAGGGCAAAAGCGGGCCGTACTTCCGCGTAGGCTATACCGCACCTCCGCGTATTTCCACCCGTACCTCCGCGTATTACTTAATAGGAAGCAAGAGAAAGCAAGAGATTCATGAGAAACAAGAGAACAGCAGGAGTAGTGCCTGTGGAAAGTGTGGATGGCAGTAAAGACAAATCAGAGCGCCTCTTCGAGGCGACCAAGTTCGCTTACGCTCACAATCCCTTGGAGGGCGCTGCGCCCCTCCAAACCTCCCCCTCGCAAAGACAACAACAAAAACAAAAACCTACCTATTGAGGGTGGGAGTGGGTTGAGCTCTTGAGGTGAGGCCTCGAGCTGCATTGTGGCATAAGCTAGCGCTGCAGACTGGACCGTGGCGGTCCACAAGCGGTCGGGGCAGGGAAGACATCCTCCCAACACGCCTGAAGCCATCCTGGAGCAAACCGGCGCAATCTTTCGCTTGAAGCAGCCCGCAACGCTGGCGCAGCAGTCGGACGCAGATATCAGTAGCAGGGTGGCGGGGGTTTACCATGCCAGAGGAAACATCCGAAGAGGCACGAATCGACTTCCATGAGACGCATCCGCGGAACCAGCCTGCTCCTTGTTGCGCTGCTGAGCGCCGGCCCGGGACTGACGCAGGGGATTGATGTGCCCACGTCCAAGGTGGTGAGCGGCCTAAGCCCGGAACAGTCCCGACATCGCCGGCGCTCTCACACATCCCTGCTTCCTGGTTTCGATCGTTACTGTGACCGGTGTTCAACCTCCTACCGACGACGGGCCCCCCTACACTCGAGTCAGGATGCATGTAGAGCAGACTCTACGAGGGATCTTTGAAGAGAGTGAGCTCCGAGCAGATTCTAGTTGGAGGCCGATGCCCCCCGAACAGTGGAGCAATCGAATGCGAGGCGGACCGCATGAGACCGTGCTCGACATTGCGGAGCCTCGGATCGCGACCGTCTCCTTCTTGCTTACACCCTTTTCAAAGAAAGTGAAGGGACTCGCGCCTGGGTCGTCGGAGGCTTCAATCTCGGAGACCAGAAGGAAGCGCGGATCTTCTCCGAAGTTCAGCGGGTTCTCGGAATGGAAGCCGCAGCCGGAACCACGAGCGTAGCACCGTATCTGGGCGCTCTCGATGACACCGTCCCTTGGGTACGAGATCTTGCAGCGCGTCAGCTAATTGACCTCTCCGTTGTGTTCCGAGTCGCCTCCTTGCGTCGAAAGCTTCGTCAGGAGCGCACATCAATTGTTGGGAAGCAAAATACCTCAGGAGCGATACGAAGGTGTTCGCTGGCTGGAACCTCTGGCAAGGCCGATCGGCATTCGGAGGAGTGGGCCCAACGGCCTACCCAGTATGTCCACTTGGGTTATACGCGAACTCATCGCCTCCACGGTCAACGACGCAAATGTCATGGTGGGCGATCAGGCTTTCTCTGAACTGCAGTTGTTTGATTTCTTTCACAGTGCGGGACCGGGCCAGTGTATTGCAATTGTTCCTCGCGCTCGAAGAGCCATCCGGGTGACGCGAGCGGAAACAGAAAATGTTCAAATCGGAGGTCCGTTCGGAAGTACTAACGCTTGCACTTCCGATCAGTGAGAACCGCCATGGTCGCTCATCCGCTTTCCCAGGAAGACTGCAATCTCCTGTTCAGTAGCATTCCGAGGCAGATCATTGCCGAAGCTCCAGCGAACGAAGTCGCCAGGCAGCTTGTTCTACAACACTCAATCTCGGGAATGTAGAAGAAGAACAAACCAAGACGAAAGCCCTTACCGTGACGGCCAGTTCCACTTCGGTTTGTTATACAGAGTTCCGCCCTCTAGCTCCGTTTCTCCAAAGGACTTCTGGAGATGCAGATGCGTACAGATAGATGATTCGATTAACGAGTCAATCAGCTTGGGCGCATGAGAGACAACGATGATTTGGGTCTGTGTTGCCGCCATCAGAATCAGTCGCGCAAGTGCTGGCAAGAGGTCAGGGTGCAGACTCGTTTCGGGCTCGTTTAGAACCAGGAGCTGAGGCGGCCGGGGTGTCAACAATGCAGCTGTCCAGAGGAGGTAGCGCAGCGTCCCATCTGAAACTTCCGCAGCGGAAAGCGGACGCAGGAGGCCATGCTGCTGCAGTTGGACTTCGAATCGCTCGTTCTGCGCATCGATGTACATCTTGCTGCCAGGGAAAGCATCTTCGAGAGCTGTTGCGAGGCACTCGTCCGCTCGGATTTCCAAGATCGTTTGGAGCGCAGCGGCGAGGTTGCTGTTCACATAGCGGCTTACCTCGCCAGGTCAGCCAAGACGCTTCTAGTGGATGGAGATCCCAATCGAAGCGTCACGCGGTGGGCTGCGGAAGGGCGTCTCCCCTTCACCGTGGTCAGTGAGGCGCAGGCCACCATGCATGCAAGAAATTACGAGCACATCGTCATTGATACAAAGGCGCGTCCTGATCCAGACGATCTACGGGAGATCGCGACTGGCTGCCACCTCTTGGTGCTTCCTTGCACCCCTGACCCCCTTTCAGTCGACGCTTTGCTAAGTACAGTGAAGGAGTTGAAGGGGCTCGGGAGCGAGCGCTTCCGAGTGCTATTGACCATTGTTCCCCCCCGACCTAATAAAGACGGTCCAAAAGCGCGGGAAGCTCTGGTAGAGGCAGGTCTGCCGCTTTTCAAGGCGCAAATTCCGAGAGTAGTCACCTTCCAGCGATGCATCCTTGAGGGTCAAACCGTCTACTCACCGGAGTACAACGAGGTAGGCGAGGAAATTGAATCTTTAGTAAATCAACTAGTCGCTTAACCGCTTAAGCAGATACATAGATCTTCGAATACTCAATCAATCAAAGGAATTCCGATGTCCACCAAGCCCAATCAGTTTCGTTCTTTGATCGCTGCCAGCGGCCAGGCTCCAGTAGTCCAGACGAACTCGCATGAAGCAGCCCCAGAAAATCACGCAAATCGCAGGCGATTAGGCAAGCGAACTGCACCTGATTACGTACAGGTGGGTGTCTACATTCCTAAGCAGCTGCATAACCAAGCCAAGGTCCTTCTCATCCACGAAGGGGTGGACCGGGATTTCAGCCAACTGATTGGAGACCTGTTGTCCGCTTACGTGAATCACCAGACCACCGGAACATCGCGTAACCGAGTAGCTGATTAATCAGGTCAATCATTCTCTTGTACGAACTTGGTGATCGATGGTCAAAGCAAAGAAAAAGGTCTCGCGCGACTACTCCCTGGAGCGAATCAAAGCCATCAGCAAGCGTGCGTACGATGTGGCTGAGATACGTGAGTCTCGTGACAGCGGTGCCTTGGGTGATGAGGTGTTTAAGCTTGCTCAGGCCATGATCCTTTGCACATTGCCTTACCGCCCGACTACCGAGGTTAAGATCACACGCAAAGCACGCCTCGGGGACGGCTCGACTCTCATCGTTACCTTCATAGCCGCTCGTGACGGCATACCCATGACCTTTGGGAGCGACCGGAAACTGCTCACGTGGATGTTTGATAAGGCAATCCAGTGCGATTCTTCGTTTGTTCCATGGAACAAGGCGGCCGAGTACAGCCGGGAAACCGGCATCAATGACAGCGGCAAGAACTTTCGGGATCTACGTGATCGCTTTCGGCGGCTCTCTGGTTTGGTGATCAGCATCGAACGTCGAACTGCGACCGGAGAGAAAGGGAAAACTGTACCCGTAATCGAGGAGTTCAACTTGCCCCAGTCTGTGGCCTCCGTCCAAGCCGAGGAAATGGGCCAGGGAAGGCTACCGGAGTTGGCCGAGGTCTATGGTTTCAAGCTGAATGAGAGCCTTCGGAAGGATATCAAGCGCCACAACGTCGCCATTCCTAGAGAGCTGTGGCTCAGGACCAAGGGTTCAGCTCAGCTGCAGGACATATTGCTCTGGATGTTTTATCGCTGCTACTCAGCCCAAACCGAGAGCCTCATTCCCTGGGAAGGAATCAGGCAGCAACTGCCCCAGGACGACACCAACCCCTGGCGGCTCAAGAATTTGGTTAGAACTGCAGTTGTAGAACTCCGCCTCATATGGCCGGAAGCTCGTCTCGAGGTCCTCAAAGAGGGCCTTCTGGTCAACCGTGCGCTCGCCGGCATTCTTCCCGACGACGAGCAGATGAACCGACGAGGTCACTGCTGACGAGAAGAATTCTGAGCTGGTGGACATGACTCGACGTCTCTGGATCAGCGTGGGCCTGGCTGTCCCGATGCTGGTGCTCATGGTTTCGGAGCTGCTCCCCTCCATGCCTCTCCAGCACCTGGTCTCGGCAAAGGGTATGGGCGTGGGTGGAGTTTGCGCTGGCGACGCCCGTGGTGCTGTGGTGCGGCTGGCCTTTCTTCGTTCGGGGTTGGCAATCCGTGGTCAATCGCAGCCTCAATATGTTCACGCTGATCGCTTTGGGGACGGGAACCGCTTATGTCTATAGCGTTGCCGCGACCCTCGCTCCCTGGATATTCCCTGCCTCGTTTCGAGGTCCGGAGGGACAGATTGCCGTTTACTTCGAGCCGGCCGCCGTCATCATCGCGCTCGTCTTACTGGGGCAGGTGATGGAGCTGCGCGCCCGCAGCCAGACCAGCAGCGCCATCCGCGCCCTGCTGGGGCTGGCTCCGAAGATGGCCAGGCGTTTGGACGAGCATGGGAGCGAAGCGGACGTTTCGCTGGATCGCGTGGAGGCAGGGGATCGGCTTCGTGTAAGGCCCGGTGAGAAGATCCCGGTGGATGGCGTCGTGCTGGAGGGCCATAGCTCGGTCGATGAATCGATGGTGAGCGGAGAGCCAATACCGGTGGAGAAGGGCGCTGGTGCGACGGTCACGGCTGGCACCGTCAACGGCACTGGCGGCTTTGTGATGAAGGCGGAGCGCGTGGGGGCCGACACGCTCTTGTCACAGATCGTGAAGATGGTCAGCGAAGCTCAGCGGACACGCGCACCCATTCAGCGGCTTGCCGATCGCGTCGCCGCGTTCTTCGTTCCGGCTGTGATTCTTGCAGCGGTTACCACGTTCCTGGTTTGGTATTTTGCCGGTCCGCAGCCTCGTATTGCCCATGCCCTGGTGAACGCGGTCGCCGTCCTCATCGTGGCCTGTCCGTGTGCGCTCGGGCTGGCTACGCCGATGGCGATCATGGTCGGCACCGAACGCGGGGCCGGGGCGGGTATCCTCATCCGCAACGCTGAGGCTTTGGAGCGGTTCGGCAAGGTCGATACCCTGGTCGTCGACAAGACCGGGACGCTTACCGAAGGCAAGCCGACATTGAGCGCAGTCGTTCCGCAGCCGGGGTTCGACGAAGGTGAGCTCCTGCGGCTCGTCGCCAGCCTGGAGCGATCGAGCGAACATCCGCTGGCCGCCGCCATCGTGAAAGGTGCTGAGGATAGAAGGCTGACGCTGGCCGATGTCCAAGATTTTCATTCGATCACCGGGAAGGGAGTGACGGGAACGGTCGCCGGAAAGCGGATCGCGGTCGGCAATACGGGACTGTTGCGCGAGCTCTCGGTCGATTCGGCGGAGCTCGCCGGTGTGGCCGATGAGATGCGAAGCGACGGCCAAACGGTGATGCTTATTGCTGTGGACGGCAAAGCGGCAGGCGTGGTCGGGGTCTCCGATCCTATCAAGAGCTCGACTTCAGAGGCGATCCGCGAGCTGAAGGCGGCTGGGCTGACGATCGTGATGGTGACGGGAGACAATGCGACCACCGCTCGAGCGGTTGCAGACAAGCTGGGTATCGAGTTTGAAGCCGACGTGCTGCCCCAGGGAAAGGCGGAGGTCGTCAAGGCGCGGCAGCAAGGGGGCTCGATCGTGGCGATGGCTGGCGATGGCGTCAACGATGCGCCGGCCCTGGCTCAAGCGGACGTTGGTATTGCGATGGGAACCGGCACGGATGTGGCCATCGAGTCTGCCGGGATAACGCTGCTCAAGGGCGATCTGCGCGGCATCCTTCGCGCCCGTCACCTTAGCCAGTCCACCATGCGAAATATCCGGCAGAATTTGTTTTTTGCGTTCGTCTACAACATGGTTGGAGTTCCTCTTGCGGCCGGCGTGCTGTTTCCTGCATTCGGCCTGCTGCTGAATCCGATGATTGCCGCAGCGGCTATGAGCTTCAGTTCGGTCTCCGTCATCGCCAATTCCTTGAGACTGCGGACGGCGAAGCTCTGAGTCACGTGCGTAGCTTCCGGTGGCTGCAGAGCCGCCTCTCAAGGCTAGGGCTTGACCTCCGGCTTGGGCCGGATGAACGCTATGGGTTCCGCGGAGACGATTCCCTTGCCCTCCTGGAGCGTGAGGAACTGATTCGGGGTCACTCCGGCAAGGGTCTCCTTGCGCCCATTTGGCCAGAGGATCTCCACACTCACGAGCTTGCCGTTCTCAGGTCTGCCGAGGCCGAAGGTCAAGGGAAACTCGCTTTGTGAGAGATAGCTGGAACCCGTCTTGACCATCTGCGAGATGTGCATGCCGCGCTGCGTCTTGACCGTGATCTTGGCACCGATGGCATCCCGGTTGGAGCGAACGCCGACCGCCTTAATCCGAAGCATGTCGTTCTGATTGCCATTGTCGTTTCGCAGCAGCTTCGCAGGGCCATTCGAGGTGGTGACGATGAGGTCCAGATCGCCGTCGCGATCAAAATCCGCGTAAGCCGCGCCGCGACCCACGACCGGCTGGCGGAGAGCGGCTCCGACCTTTCCGGAGACATCCTCGAACTTGCCGGCACCACGGTTGTGGAAGAGCAGAGGCGGTTCCGCGTACTTCACGGTCGGCTGGACGACGCTGACGTCGTCCGCGACATGCCCATTCGCAGCGAAGATATCGGGTAGTCCATCGAGATCGTAGTCGAAGAAGAGGGTGCTGAAGGTGAGCGAGGAGGCCGAGGCTGGACCCACGCCAGAGCTCATCGCCTTCTCTGTAAAAAGTCCCGATCCGTCGTTGCGGTAGAGCGCGATGCTTTCGTTCATGAAGTTTCCGATAACGAGGCCCGGTCTGCCCGAGCCATCGAAGTCGATGGAATCGGCGCCCATGCCGGCGCGAGCCTTGCCCTCCTCGCTGAAGGCGACGCCCGCCGCAAAGGCGCTCTCCGTAAAGGTGCCGTCGTGGTTGTTGCGATAGAGCTTGTTTGGCTGAGTGTCGTTGGCCACGAACAGGTCGAGCCATCCATCGCCATCGAAGTCGAGCAGAACGATGCCCAGCGATTTACTGGTAGGGTCGAAGAGCCCGGCCTTCTTGGTGACATCCTCAAACTTTCCATTGCCGAGGTTGTGAAAGAGCGCGGAGCTCTGGCCTTTATAGGCTTCGGGGGTGCAGTAGGACTTGTTCTTTCCATCGAGCGAACAGACCTGATCTGTGGCCACCGACCAATCCACGTAATGGGAGACAAAGAGGTCGAGCTTCCCATCGTTGTCATAGTCGAACCAGACGGCGCCGGTTGAAAAGCCGGGGTTGCTTACACCGGCCTTGGATGTGACATCCGCGAATTTCCCGGCTCCGAGATTTCGAAAGAGGTGATTCCCATTCAGCGCGGTGATGTAGATGTCGTCCCGGCCATCGTTGTCAAAATCTCCGATCGCGCATCCCAGGCCGTACATCTCGGTGGCCAGGCCTGACGTCACCGTGACGTCGGTGAAGGTGCCGTCATGATTGTTGTGATAGAGCGCAGCCGTGGCCCGCTGCGCGTGGTGCTCCGGCCAGTCCATGGAGTTGACGAAGAGAATGTCCTGCCAGCCATCGTTGTCGTAGTCGATCACGCAGACCCCGCTTCCCATGGTTTCTGGAAGGTACTTCTTTCCGGCTGCGCCGCTGTGATGGCGGAAGTGGATTCCTGAGGCCAGCGTCACATCGGTGAAACGGATGGGTCCGGAGGGCCGGGCCGGCGCCGCCTCGGCGCTTCGCGGCGCGGCCGGATCCGATGTCGTCCGTAACTCGGGGGCGGGCGATGCGGTTTCGTGGGCTGGATACTCGGATGACGTCTGCTTGCAGCCGGAGAGGGCATAGGTGGCAATGATGGATGCGAGTAAAAGAACTGAAGCGCGGCGGAACGGCATGAATGTTGACATCCTTGGGAACTATTGCGGGGAACTATTGCGGGGAACTATCGCGGAGAGCTAGAGAGGCGCAGAGGGGATGGCGAGTGTTGCACCAGTCTCACGATCGATTGAGGCTGGGCGGCGTGTATTCAGCCACATTTCGATGAGGACGGCGATGGGACCGACCAGGAAGAGCGCATAGAGTGGCGCGTAGATGTTCTGGCGGAGTCGAAGAACCATCTCAACGGCGGCGATCAAGAAAGCGACGACCACCTGGCCGCGCTTCGATCGGACGGTCGTCTTCGGGTCCGTGATCATGAAGAAGATGAACAGCTGGTACTCGGGCCCGGTGATCGGCGCGATCTCCGACTGCCAAGGGCTCCCAGTCAACCACACCCGAAGAAACGCGAAGGCCAGGAACGACAGAATGTAAGTCACGCAGATGTGAAACCGGCGTAGACGCCAGATGATGACGGATCCGAGCGACCAGATGACCAGCATGGCCCAGAGGCTATTGCCCCACTGGATGCTGAGCGTGGTCACCGACTCTGCCGCGAGGAAGAGGATGACGCAGATGCCGAAGTTCGACGGGTTCCAAATATGGCGGTTCTTTACCCGAAGGACGTACTTCGAGGTGATGGCGATGACGCTGCACAGCGCGTAAGGCCAGAAGGCGGGCGAGCGAAGCAGAATGCCAACACTGATGCCGCTGATGTAGGCGCTCGCGAGGTGCGGCCACGTGCGGGTAAAGACCCGGCCGAGGATGAGTTCCGTCAGGATGCTGGCGGCGATGGCCAGCAACGTCTTCCTGTAACTCTCCAGGATTCCGAAGGAGAGGTCTCCTACCAGGAGAATGGCGGTGATGAAGAGGGGTGGAACGAAACGATTCTCAAGTGTGAAGATGCGTCTCCAGGGGGTTGGAGAACCTGCTTGCGACGTGGCGAGGACACGGACCGTTTGCTGGCTCATGCGGGCTCCCTCACGTGATATAGCTTTCCGGGGATAAGGCTGTTCAGGGTCTGGAGTTTACCGGAAGGCCATCGGATCGTAGCCTGCTCCAGGTGCGGTGATTTGCCCAGGCCGAAGTGCAGTCTGCGGTCGTTCTGCGCAGCAAAACCGCTTCCACCGGAGACCTGCTGCACCTGCTGGCTGCCGTTCCACCGCAGGGTTACCTGTGCCCCGATACCGCTGCGGTTACTCGCCGTTCCTTCGAGCTCAAACTCGATCCACTGGTTGTCGGGGTTTACCGTGTTCTTGTAAACGAGCAGTGGGCCTCGCTGATTTGCAACCACAATATCGAGGGAGCCGCGGTTCCAAAGATCCGTGAGAGCCACGGCGCGCCCGTCAAAGATATCCGTCACACCGACGGCCTGGGCCACGTCCACAAACTTACCGGCGCCGTCGTTTGCCCAAACGTGCTTCTGTTGATATCCGGATAGACTTCGGCCATCCATTGCGGGCCAGTCCTTCGCGTCTCCGATGATGGCTGCATTCCCTCCGGCTACTTTGGAAAAGTCGTACCAGTAACTTCGTTTGCGATCCAGCGACACGTATCCGTTGGTGAGGTAGAGGTCGAGCGTGCCGTCGTTGTTGAGATCGCCGAACTGTGCCCCGAAGCTCCAGCCGCCGAGCTCTACGCCCATATCCCGGGCAAGGTTTTCGTATTGGATCTCAGACCCGCGAGTCCCTTCTTTGGGCACCCATAGGTTGTTGCCTTGAATGAGAACGCCGTCTTCGGAGATATTGGAGACATAGACGGCGTATCGCCCCTGATTGAAGATGTCGCCGAACGCAACGTTCATTCCGCTCTTGGGAGCGGCGCCCACGCCGGTCTTCTCCCCCGTCTCGTGGAAACGGCCTCCATCATTCAGGTAGAGCTCCGGCACGCCGTAGTCGTTCGCGACAAAGAGATCGGGGTGACCGGTGCCCCGCAGGTCGGCGGCCGCGGAGGCGAGCGCCCATCGGCGGCTATTGATGCCCAGCTTGGCGCTGACCTCTTCGAAACGGCCGTTGCCGAGATTGTGGAAGAGATACTTCCGACCACCGTTCTTTGCATATTCGAAGCTCTCGGGCATGATCCTGGTCGTCTTCAAGTGCCAGAGATCGATGTCTTCGGAGTAGTAGCCGCCGATGAACAGGTCGAGCCGACCATCGCCGTCGTAATCGAACCACACGGCGGTGTTCGCGTTGATCCAGGGCGGCAGGCCGGCAAGGTCGCTGACGCGCGTGAATCCGTGACCTCCATCGTTATGGAACAGCTCGGGCCGGCCCCATTTCACGAGCAGAAGATCCTCGAAGCCATCGTTGTCGTAGTCTCCCCAGACCGCGGCCATGGATACGCCGGTGCCAGTCTGATTGACATCGGCTACTCCCATCTCGCCAGCGACGTCTTTGAAGGTTCCGTCATGCAGGTTGCGATAGAGCGCGTTCCTGCTTCCAAAGGCGCTGTTGGTGACGTAGATATCCGGCCACCCATCGCGGTCGAAATCGACGATGGAGACGGAGGCGCCCATGGAGGCGACCTGCGGCATGATCAGTGCGAGCTTTGGATCGAGCTCGGGCGCTTGATGGACGAAGTGAATACCGGATCTTTCGGCGACCTCTTCGAGATGAAAGCCGTGGCGGGCAATCGAGGCGCTCGCGTCAAGGGCGCTCCTCCCAGAGGCGGCGTGGGCCGACGACACTCTCTTGATGAGGATCGGAGTTGCCAGGAGCCCCAGAAAAAAGACGCCCAGCGCGAGACGTGCTGCCCCTGCATGCTTCATCGTGCTTCCATGCTCCTCAACCCACTCTCGAAGTGATCGGGTGTGATGTAGCGGGTGTGATAGGTCTGCCAATCCTGCTTGTGGTTCCGGTATACCCAATCGTCTTCAAGGCTGCCCGGAGGCGTGTCATAGACTTTGCGTTTGTGATAGGGGTAAGGCAGTACGGTCTGCGAGTAGCTCGAGTTGTAGTCGCCATCCTTGATCCAGCCGTCGCCCGAAATGACAAAGTCGCGGACCCAGCCCGCGGGCGGTGGCGGTGGGGCGGGGAAGCGCAGCGCCAGTTCGTCTCCAGCGTTCATGATGACGTACCGGTCGTCCACCGATTTGAGGAGCTCTCGAACATCTCCGAACCGGGTGTAGTAGCCGGCGAGATCCCTCCAGCGTTGAGCCGTACCGGACAGGTGGTTGTAGTCCGGAAGCTCAGGCGACGAGGGGTTCGCCTGATCGATGGTCGAGAATCCCCGGTAGTGAAGGTCAGCCATCGCCGGATCGAGAGGGGCCGTGACGAGCCTGGTTGAGGGAAGTCCGGGGGCCCATTCGATCGAATCCCAGAACACCTCGAGATTGGTTCGGAGGCGGAGTCGCCGTGGAGTCCCCGGAACAAAGACATCGGTGAGATCGATGAGGCAGATCTTCTTCCGTCCTGCCGGAAAGCCGAGGTTGGGCCGCGCCACCTTCCAGCCGCCGTGCCCATCGGGAACTTCGAGGCTCAGCCATCGGGGGCGGTCGTGCCGGCCCTGGCTCATCGCGATGTTGACGGAAGAATCGGAAGGATGCAGCCAGCCCTTCGCGATGAGCCATAGCGGACCTGCGGAGGGCGCCCCGTCCCCGAGATCCACCTCAACGAAGTGATCGCGCGTGACGCCCTGATACTGCCCGCGGCCAAAGGTGTCGAGATACTTCCCATCCAGAGCAGCGAGAGTGGTCGTGACATCCTGTCCGTTATCGTCGACGGCGCGGGCGATGGGCTGCGGTGTTCCAACCGCCGTGATCGCCAGCTTCACCGGAGGAACATCGAAACGCTCATCCGTGAACACCTCGGTTCCGGCGGGGTGATCGACCGCGATCAGCGAGAGATGGTCGTAGTAGAACGACTCCCAGAGCTCTCCTGTGATGCGGAGATCATAGAAGCCATCGCGAGCCCGAAGCTCGTCTCGCCCGATCTTGTACCACTCCTCGGTCGCTTCCACCCTGGCTGTCCCGAGAGCGTTGATGCGGAGGCCGATCGCCGAACCCCACGGAACAGAGTCTTTGACGAATTCCATCCGGCGTCCGTTCCAGGCGAACAGGAACGGACACGATCCCTTGAGGCGCTGCTCGGTCACGATCTGTTGATTGCTCTTCAGGCCGAACTCCGCACGCACGGATCCATTCGGCCAGGTGATACGGGCGACGTCCGCGGAGGCCTGTTCGCCCAAGCCGAAGTGGAGCTCTGGACGAGTGATCGGCTGCTTCTGCACGAGGAGGCCCGACCGGACCTCGATCTCTCCTCCGATACCGAAGGAGTTGATGCGCTGATCCCCGGTAGCCTGTCGTGCGCGAGGCCGAATGGTCTGCCAGTGATAGTTTTTTGCGCCTTGATTGACCGCTTTGATCGCGCTTCCATCCGAACCGATCGCCAACAGATCGAGCCTTCCACTGCCGTTCACATCGGCCAGGTCGAAGACGTTGGGAAGGCTCACAGCCTGCTTAAGAAGACTGAACTCAGCGTTTCCATCCTGCAGCCACACGGCGGGGCTGGACGGGTTGGCCGCCGGTGCGGCGACGTTCGCCAGAATGAGATCGACAGCGCCATTGTTGTCCAGGTCGGCCGCGTGGAGGCGAACCTCGTTGGCAAGCATGCTTGAGCCTTCAGGCAACCTCGCTACTTGCTTTGCCTGCCAGGATCCAAGCGCCCGTTGATAGCTGACGCGGTCGAGTTCGCCATTTGCCTGAACAACGATGAGGCTCAGCAGGCCGCCGCCATCCACGTCCGCGGAGGTGATGGCCCGGACATCGCGGAAGCCAGCTGGGAGTGGAGATTCGCGGAACCTGCCGGATCTTTGGTTCAGAAACACGCGGAGCCGGCCGCTTCCATCGATGAGCGCGGCATCGGGGTTGCCGTCGCCGTTGAGATCGACCCAGACGAACTGGCGTATGCCGGAGACGTCCGTGAAAGGGCGTATCACGTCAAAGGTCCCGTCGCCATTGTTTCTGAGAACAGTCGCCAGGCCAACCTTTGATCCGAGCACCAGGTCGAGGTCGCCGTCGGCTTCGATGTCGACTGCCCAGGCACCGGTGTAAGGGGAATCGGCCACGCTCCGCGGCAGTTTTGTGGACGAGGTCACGTCGGTGAAGGCGTCCGGCCTCTCCTGCCGGAAGAGACGGACTCCTCCCGCGCCCGCGAGCACCAAGTCGGTCTTGAAATCGTAGTTGAAGTCGACGGCCAAGACGCCCTCGGGCGAAGGCGCTGCCTGGGAAGCTCCACCCGGAAACGGTAGACCCGCTCCGGTGGTGAGGCGAACCTCATGTCCATTTGCAACCGCGATCGCTGGGGCGCCCGAACCGTCGATCGAGATGGCGCCGATCCAGCTCCATCCCGAACCCTTCAAACCCGCGACGCTCTGGCCGGCAAAGCTCATCGTGACGTCCGGAGAAGCGGGCCGGTTGGGTAGATTCTGCAGCAGGAAGAATCGCGAGACAGGCTCCGCGTCCTCTCCGGGTTGAGCTTTGAGTCGCTCTAGGCTGGCGCGAAACTCGGGAACTCGCATCAGCACATTGCGGAGAAAGGTGGAACGTGTGGCTGCGGAACGCGGATCCGCACCTGAGGCTGCCGTCTCCAACTGGCTGAGTTGCTGGGTGGCCTCGGCGGGCCAGCCGTTGGCATGTGCTCTCAGTTGCGCGATCGTCGTTTGGAGAACGCGGCTGTCGCCTCGCTTCGCAGCAATCCGGCTCAAGTCGACCAAGGCGGCCGTGTTCTCCGGCTCGACCGCGAGGATCTGTTCCGTCAACTGCTGAAAAGCCGCTTCACTGTTTGCGTCTCCCTGTCGCTCCGTTTCGGAGGCGAGCAGGTAGATGGCTCGGAGATTCTTCGGGTTTAGACGGACCGCTTCACGCAGGTCCGCGATAGCTGCACCCGCGTCGCCGCGATTGCTTTCAAGAAGGCCCTGCAGGTAATCAATCACATCACTCTGAGGGGCAAGCTTCTGTGCCTTGCGGAGCCGCTCCGCTGCCGCATCGAAGCTGCGCTGGCGCAGCGCCAGAACACCCCAGTTCACCCATCCCGCCGGCTCCCCCGGGGCAAGCTGCGTCGCTTCAGCAAGGCTGCTCTCGGCACGGACATCGTCGCCGACCTGCAACGCAGCCAGGCCGGTGTAGAAGGCTGAGACGTACCGGGCGTAGATCTTCGAAGAGGTCGCAGGCAGGCTGTCTTTGGAGCGGCACCCCGCCAGAAAAGCCAGAGGCAAGACCAGAAAAGCCAAAGGCATGACCGGCGCGCAGCACGCGGTTAGGCTCTTCCACAGCAAGGCTGCGGAGGTCCTCGTGTTAGCTCTGATGTTCTGCGTCGCTTCTGCTGTCACTTGGTTCTTCTTTTGGGCCTGGGCAACGCTTGCATGAGTTTTGATCGCGCGATTCTGAACCCGATCGAACTACATCGAAGCCAAACAGGAGGCCAGATGCCTACACTGATAAAACACACCCGTGAGGCCGTCGCCGTTTCAGAGATCTACATCACGCTACTCGCGCCAGTAGCCGATGTCATCCGCGATCGGATGGGGAGCGGAGTCAACCCTTCGATGGAGGGGCCGTCCTGGGTGACCGGGAAGACATGGAGCGATCATTCCACAACCACAGCTTTCACCAGATTGCGTGGCCGGTCTACATCGTTGCCGCGCTGCACGGACATGAAGTAGGCAAAGAGCTGAAGTGGCACGATCTCCAGAAAAGGGAGGAGAAACTCCTGGACGGCGGGAACGTAGACGCAGCTGGTACAGAGCTGCGCGATCTGGGTGTCACCTTCCGTCGCAATGCCCAGGATGTGGGTCCCCTGGTCTGCGATATCGCGCAAAAGTTGAACGGTTTTGTTATATCGCACCATGGACATCGGGTCGTTCCTGTCCTGCGTGGCAAGAACGACCAGGGGCGATCCGGGCCCAAGCAGGGCATTAGGACCGTGCTTCAGCTCGCCGGACGGGTAAGCCTCGGCATGGAGATACGACATCTCTTTCAGCTTCAGTGCGCCTTCCCGGGCGATGGGGTAGTGCAGACCGCGTCCCACGAAGAGAAACGCCTCGGCCCTGCGAAAGCTCTCCGCGATGCGATTCATCTCGTGCTCCCAGCCGGGCAGAGATCGTTCGAGGAGAGAAGGCAGGGTGGCGAGTCCGGCAAGGTGCTCGGCAACTTGCTCCTCCGATAGGCGCCCCCGGTCGTCTCCCAGTCGAACAGCCATGAGATACAGCAGGCTGAGTTGGGTCACGAAGCTCTTGGTCGCTGCAATCGCGACCTCTTTGCCCGCCCGGGTCACAAGGGATACGTCCCCCTCACGGGTCATGGAGGATTCGGGGACGTTGGTCATGGAGATCGACGCCTCGCCACGGAGCTTCGCCTCGCGCAGTGCGGCGAGCGTGTCCGCGGTCTCCCCCGACTGCGAGATCACCAGCACCGCCGGAGTCAGGACAGAATCCCGCCGCCGGTAGACATACTCGCTGGCGTACTCGACATCGACAGCGATTCCCGAGAGCTCTTCCATCATGATCTCCCCGAGCAGGCCGGCGTGGCGGCTCGATCCGCTCGCGGCAATGATGAGACGATCTTTCCCCTTGAGAGCCGCGGAGATTGGAGACCAGGCAGCCTCGCGAAGCGTGCCACTCGTGGTGTACGCGGCGAACGTGTCCGCAAGCGCGGATGGCTGTTGGTAGATCTCGGACAGAGTGGCGTGCGAAAAGGAGGGTTCTTCCAGGATCATGATTCCTCATGATACGAGAATGTCTACGGGAAGGCGGTGGCTCCCGCAATGAAATCGCGATGTTCGTGCTCGATGAGCACAGCGAAGTTCGCGAGATCCGGCACAATGAGACCCAAGACGCTGAAGCGGTGCCTCTGTGGGCCGTGGAGTAATCCGTCGGCACACGCGATAACCGCTATAGAAGGGTTAGCTCTAGTTGAAGCCCCGGCGGGTACGGCTTTTCGTGGCGAGGTCTTCGCGTTCGATTTCGCGTTCGCGCATGCGCTCGGCGTATTGGGCGGCCTGGTCGTTGCGGGACTTCTTTTCTCCGGCGGAAAAGCTGCGCTCCTCGTTGCGGCTGATGCGTTTGTGGGCGTGCATGCCTTCTAGGAGGAACTCGGCGGCGCTGACGGCGACCTCGGGTGCGGACTTCGCGTTGATTTGTAACGGTGAGAGTTTTTCGAAGAGGCCCTGGATCTGTTTCAGCTCTACGAGGGAGGCGGCGGAGGGTTGGGCGTCATTGAGCTGGACGGTTCCGCCGAGGTTGAACCATTGTTCGATCTGCTGGGTATTGGTTTCTGCGAAGTACCCATCGAAGATGCCGGCGACGCTGGCGCAGATGATTTCGCGGATGACGGTGTCGGCCCCGCGCATCTCGCCCTCGTACTCGAGTTCGATCTTGCCGGTGATGCCGGGGAGGGCGGCGTAGATGTCGCCGACCCGGGGGACGACGGTGCTCTCTCCGTGGGTGAAGGCGCGGCGTTCGGCGTTTGAGACGACGAGCTCCATGGTGGAGATAGGAAGGCGCTGCGAGACGCCGGAACGCTTATCGACTTTTTTGTCCTCGCGGGCGGCGAAGGCGACCTGCTCGACGATTTGACGGATGTAGTGAGGGATCTCGATGTGCTGAATGGTCTGGTTGTCGGCGGCATAGCTGCGTGCGGTCCAGGCCTCCTGCTCGGTGATGGCGATGGCGTCGTCGATGGACTCGGGGTAGTGGGTGCGGATCTCGGAGCCGATGCGGTCCTTGAGCGGGGTAACGATTTTTCCGCGGGCGGTGTAGTCCTCGGGATTGGCGGAGAAGACGATGGCGACATCGAGGGGGAGGCGGACGGGGTAGCCCTTAATCTGGATGTCGCCCTCCTGCATGATGTTGAAGAGCGCGACCTGGATCTTGCCAGCGAGATCGGGGAGTTCGTTAATGGCGAAGATGCCGCGATTGGCGCGGGGGAGGAGGCCGTAGTGCATGGTGAGTTCGGAGCCGAGTTCCTGGCCGGAGCGGGCGGCCTTGATAGGATCGACGTCGCCGACGAGGTCGGCCACAGTGACGTCGGGGGTGGCGAGCTTTTCGACGTAACGGTCGTTCGGGGTGAGCCAGGCGATGGGGGTGTCGTCGCCCATCCTGGCGAGGAGGTCGCGGGAGTACCGGCTGAGGGGAGAGTAGGGGTTGTCACGAAGCTCGGAGCCGGCGATGTAGGGGGTATGCGGATCGAGCAAGGTGGTGAGGGCGCGGAGGATGCGGGACTTGGCCTGGCCGCGCAGGCCGAGCAGGATGAAGTTGTGGCGGGAAAGGACGGCGTTGACGATCTGGGGGATGACGGTGTCCTCGTAGCCGACGATGCCGGGGAAGAGGGGATCGCCGCTAGCACCGTTGGTGCGAAGGCGGGCGATGAGGTTGTCGCGGAGCTCGTCCTTGACGCTGCGGGCGACGCGCTGGGGGGTGTATTCACTGTTGCGGAGAGCGCCGAGTGTCGCGGGGAGGTTTGAGGTCGCCATAAAGAAAGTATAGATGTCCGGCGAAGGTGGCGGGGGTCATAGCTGGTGGATCGGCTCTGTTGCATTAAGTGGCTGAAGCCCAGTTTGTTGATGGTCCGATAGTCTGCGACTATGCGGCAACCCCGAACAGCGAGCTGACGAAGCGTACTTCATTCTGCACGCCTCGTTGGCAGGTGAGG